>ERZ807291.233-NODE-233-length-89895-cov-13.891429_pt1 | contig 89895 bp, 89 predicted proteins | sample MGYA00521257_ERZ807291 | MGnify/ENA primary metagenome ERZ807291 (study PRJEB31413, sample SAMN03169783) | marine metagenome | biome: Marine; feature: Water; material: Subsurface seawater | place: North Sea | collected 2011-04-28 | depth 1 m m ... | reverse complement strand
ATATCCTAAATATGTTTGAAGGATTAACAAGGCATTTACTTAAAGAAGTAAAAGGAATTGAGCTGAATGAATTCCCAAGGATCACTTATGATGATGCCATGCGTTTATATGGATCAGACAAACCAGATATTCGATTTGATATGGCTTTTGTAGAAATGAATGCCGAATGCCAAGGAAAAGATTTTGGGGTGTTTGATAACTCAGAAGCAATACTTGCTATTAATGCAAAAGGATGTGCAAACTATACGCGGAAGCAATTAGATAAATTAGTCAACTTTGTAAAAATACCACAAGTCGGTGCAACAGGACTTATTTATTGTAAATTCAATGAGGACGGAACATCAAAATCAACAGTAGATAAGTTTTTTGATAAAGATGCTAGAAGAGCATGGGCAGCAAAGGCAGGTTGTGAAGATGGTGACTTGTTGCTAATAATGTCAGGAGGATTAGATAAAACAAGAAAAGCATTAGGAATATTAAGATTGCACTTAGCAGAAGAATTAGGACTAAGAAATCCTGAGGTATTTGCCCCTTTATGGGTGTTAGATTTTCCATTGTTAGAATGGGATGAAGATACTGAAAGATACCATGCAATGCATCACCCGTTTACTTCACCAAAACCTGATGATATTGCAAAACTAGATACTGCCCCAGCAGCAGTTCGTGCCAATGCTTATGATCTTGTGATGAACGGAAATGAGATAGGTGGTGGAAGTATTAGAATACATGATAGAAATTTACAACAACTCATGTTTAAACATCTTGGATTTACAGATAAAGAAGCAAAAGATCAATTCGGATTTTTGATGGAAGCTTTTGAATATGGAGCACCTCCACATGGTGGAGTTGCTTTTGGCTTTGACCGTTTATGTGCAATTATGGGAGGACATGAAAGTATCCGCGATTTTATTGCATTCCCTAAAAATAACTCTGGTAGAGATGTGATGATTGATTCGCCTTCAGATATTGATGAAGAACAATTACAAGAACTACATTTAAACTTAAACTAAATTGTATAAACTCAAAACTAACTTTATGAATCACAAGCCAATAATTATTATCTTATCAATTATTATACCAGTTGTAGTAGCAATACTTTATGTAACTCCTAAAGTTAGTGGTTTTGAAATTGACTTTTTACCACTACTAAACGCAATTGTAAATGGGACTGTTTTCTTTACGTTAATCTTTGCAGTAAAAGCAATTAAAAATGGGAATAGAGCATTGCACCAAAAATTGATTTATCTTGCATTAATACTCTCAACTATTTTCTTATTATCATATATCACGCATCACTTAACACATGAGTCAGTGAAGTTTGGAGGAGAAGGATTTATCAAGTACTTTTATTATTTTATATTAATTTCACACATTACACTTTCAGCAGTTATTATGCCAATGGTATTAATTACATTATCCAGGGCTTTAAAAGAAAATTTTGAGCACCATAAAAAGATTGCAAGAATCACATTCCCAATGTGGCTTTATGTCTCATTCACTGGAGTTTTAGTTTATGTTTTAATCTCTCCTTACTACATCTAAATGCAAAAGGAAAAAGCCGTAATATATTGGTTATTATCTGGTTGTACTTTAATCTTTATTATGGTACTTGTAGGTGGGATTACTCGCTTAACAGATTCTGGACTTTCAATGGTAAAGTGGAATTTATTTATGGGAGCCATACCCCCTTTAAATGAAACAGAATGGAAAGAAACTTTCAACCTTTATAAGGCATATCCTGAATACCAAAAAATTAATTTTAACTGTACATTATCTGAATTTAAATATATATTTTTCTGGGAATATTTACACAGAATGATTGGAAGATTATTAGGATTAATATTTATCATACCCTTCATTTATTTTCTGATAAAGAAAAGATTAAACAAAAAACTAATTGTTCAAACCTCTATTTTACTTCTGATGGGAGCTATGCAAGGAGCAATTGGTTGGTGGATGGTGAAAAGTGGTTTAGTAAATAATCCTGATGTAAGTCATTACAGATTAGCAGTGCATTTAATCACAGCATTTTTAACTTTTGCATTTACCTTTTGGGTAGTTTTACCACTTATTTTTACAAAAAAAAGAAGTGGAAATACTTTACTTCTTGGCCTAATAAAAATATTGATGATTTTAGTAATTATTCAAATTATTTATGGAGGATTTGTAGCTGGTTTAAATGCAGGAATTGGATTTAATACATGGCCAAAAATGGGTGAATATTGGATTGCTGATGCTGTATATCAACTTGAGCCATTATGGAAAAATTTTGTTGAAGGAAGGTATGGTGTTCAATTTATTCATAGAATTCTTGCATTAGTTTTAGTTGCCTTTGTAATTTACATTTGGAAGAAAGGCCAAAAATTAGAATTAGCAAACAATCAGAAAAGGTCTCTTAATTTCCTACTAGGGATTGTGCTACTACAAACAGTCTTAGGTATTTTTACTTTGATTTTAGTAGTCCCTATTTGGCTTGCAGCTCTACATCAAATTGGTGCTTTTTTCTTGCTAACAGCAACTACATACTCTCTCTTTATTTTTTCTAAATCTTAGAAAAAGAAATTATCCAAAACATAAATAATTTGCATTAATGGAAGGTATGCAAAGGAAGCTAACATTAACTTTTTTGCACTTTCATCAGTAGTTTCTTTGTACAAATCATATGACTTGTATGTAAACCAAACCCCTAAAATTAAAATCAGAATAAAAGCATAGATTGAAAGAGTTAAATCTGTATAACTCCAAAAGAAAGGAACAACCGAAATAAGTGTCATGCACAGTGAAGTGGAAATTGAGATTACTGCTGGATATGTATTCTTCTCGCCCCCAAAAAGCATCTTAAATCCTGCTTTTTTATATTCATCATTAAGTACCCAAGCAATAGCAATAAAGTGAGGGAATTGCCAAAAAAACTGAATTGCAAACAAAGTGCCTGCTGCCATTCCAAAATCATCAGTAGCAGCTACCCAGCCCAATAAAAATGGAATAGCGCCAGGAATAGCCCCCACAAAGATAGATATAGTTGAAACTCTCTTTAAAGGAGTGTACGAAAGGACATAGAGCAGGATAGAAACTAAACCAAATAAAGAAGATTTGGACATAAATCCATAAAAACTTCCTTGAGGATTTATAAAGTTTAAAAGATATAACCCTATCGATGCCATTGTGATACAAAAAATTACTGCCTGGAATACTGAAAGATTACCTTGAGGCAAAGGTCTATCAGCAGTTCTTTCCATTAATTTATCTTTATCTTTTTCAAGAATTTGATTAAAACCATTTGCGGATCCAGTAACGAAAAAACCTCCCACTATCAAAAATATAAACTCATTAAATACAAAGTTTTCAATTCCTAAAAGGTAACCAACCATTGCTGAAAAAACAACAGTAATAGATAGTCTGAATTTTAAAAGTTGTACATAGTATTTGAATAAATTCATATTAATTGACTCAAGCTACTTTAGCTTTCTTTTTTTGCAAGTAGTAAAATACTCCAAATAAAAATACTGCTATATATGGCATAGACATTAAAAACAAAATTCCATCATTTAAACCTGCCCCTTTAGTGTCTCCTGCTTCCAAGTTAGCCTCCACAACAGACTTACACATTGCACACTGAGCAAGGCTGAGAGAATTGAAAAAAGTCATTAAGATGACTAAAACAAATAATTTAATCTTTAGCATCCTTTAAGGGTCTTTTGTATTCCGCCATTAGAACATTAATGTCATTTATAAGGTCCTTCATCTGGACTTCATTAGTGCCATCATATGCGCCAACAACATTTCCATTTATATCAATACCAGATCTAACTCTTCCCTGTTTGTCAATTAAAATAAAATACTCTGAATGTAAAAATCCTCCAGGAGCTAATGAATCAACGCTAGCATTAACAAAATAGTTTGCTGCTGATGCATATAATTTATCTTTATCGCCAGTCACAAAATCCCAATTAGATAAATCAATGCTAATATTTTTTTGTTGCATTAAATTAATATAGGCACTTAATTTTTCTGGCGTATCATTATCAGGGTCAACGGTATGAGATAAAAACCTAATATTAGGATAAACACTAAGTTTATCTTGTAAATATGACATATTTCTCGTCATTGTTGGACAAATAGTAGGGCAAGATGTAAAGAAAAAATTTGCAACATAAATTGACCCTAAAAGACTATCCTTTGTAATAGTATCATTTTCTTGATTAATAAAACTAAAATCATCAATACTATAATCTGCTTCCCCTATAATCTCTAATTTAATAAAATTATTATACCCTCTTGTTAAATAAAAGTACATAATAGCGGGTAAAGCCAATAATAAGAAAAGAAGTGTTATTTTTTCTATCTTCATAATATTTAAAAACTTAAATTTTCAAATAGGTGTAGAATCCTTCATTTAAAAGAATAAATAACAAATATGGTACCAGTATAAGTGCAGGCAATAATATTGTCCATTTTAGAGTAACTTTTTCATGTCCTAAATGCATAAATTGATTGATTATATATGCTGCTTTTATAATAGTTAAAATAATAAATACATGGTTTATTAATTTTGTACCTAAAAAGATTGTGTCTACTAAAAAGGATGGCTTAATTATTCCAAGAGCCACTTCAAATGCTGTAATAAATAATAATATCCAAAAAACCTTCCAAATCCACCAATTTCCATTTGTTTCACTTGCCATAATAATTTATTTTTTAATTATACTAAGTAGAAGAATGTAAATACAAATACCCACACTAAATCAACAAAATGCCAGTATAGGCCTACTTTCTCTACCATTTCATAATGACCCCTTCTTTCATAAGTACCTTTAATTACATTAATTAAAATAATGATTAATAGAATTACGCCTGAGAACACATGAAAACCATGAAAACCTGTAATGAAAAAGAAATAATCCGCAAATAAAGGATGACCGTATTCATTATTTTTCAGATTTGCACCTAATAATACTTCCGAAGCATTTTCTCTTAAATAAGCAATTGCATCCTCATTTGTAAGATACATTCTATTTGCTGTTCTAATATTATATTGAGGATTCGCTTCTAAGCTTGTAATCACCTGATCAACTGTGAAGTGATGATGCATACCATCATGTCCATCAGCACCCATTAATGCGTAAACAGAAGATAATTTTTCTCCTTCAGCAATATGTACTACATGCTCTGTTTTAGTATTAATTCCTCCTTTATCACCATGAATAAAATGTCCCCATTCCCATGCTTGAGATCCTAAGAATATAGCGCCGCCAACAATAGTTAATGAAAGCCATAAAATCACTTTCTTCTTTTGCATTTTATGTCCGTAATTCACAGCAAGTACCATTGTCACCGAACTCATAATAAGAATAAACGTCATTAAGGCAACAAATAAAAGTGGATGCTCTCCATGTAAGAATGGGAAGTGACTAAATACATCTTCAGGATTTGGCCAGATATCAGGATATTTAAATCTACTAAAGCCATAAGCTGCTAAAAAAGCAGAAAATGTTAAGGTGTCAGTAATTAAGAAAAACCACATCATTAATTTCCCATAACTTGCTTCATAAGGCTGATCACCTCCTTTCCACGCTGGTTTATGATCTTTTACTAATGCTTCATCTAATACTTCATCCATAGTTTAATTTATTGATTTAATAGAATTTTAAAAAGGCAAATAATATAACCCATAGTACAGTTAAAAAATGCCAATAGATAGCTGTTAACTCTAAGCCTAAATAATTATTAATTGAGTATAAATTCTGTTTTGATTTAATTGCGCTTATACATAATCCAACCAGCCCTCCAACAAGATGTAATAGATGAGTTAAAGTTAATATATATAAAAAAGATCCTGATATATTACTACCAACTCCTGTTAAATATATGCCTTGATTAGTTAATTGCTGCCATCCCTTAATCTGCAAATATGAAAATATAATTCCTAAAATTAAGACAGTAAAAACCAAACTAAATATGGACTTGTCTTTTTTAAGTTGAGGTTTAATAAAAAATAACACTAAACTACTGAGGATAATAACCCCAGTACTAAATACAAAATAATTTGGCAAAATAAATTCTTTCCAATTTCCAACGTCAGCCTTTTCAACTATAAATGCAGATAACATGCTTGCAAAAAACATTGAAATAGCAGCTAATGATATCCATAAAAGCTGTTTTTTAACCATATTTCTTAAAGCTATATCCATATTAATGTTCTATCTCTCCATCTTTTAATGGCTCAGTTTGTAGAATAAAATCTTCTTCAGCTCCTGGCTTTGAATAATCGTATGCCCAACGTTTTACAACTGGTAATTCTCCAGGCCAATTCCCATGAATTCTTTCTACAGGAGTAGTCCACTCTAATGTGTTCGATTTCCAGGGGTTTTGACTTGCTTTTGTTCCTTTAAATATACTATAAAAGAAATTAAAAAGAAAAATTGCTTGAACTATAGCTCCTGCTAATGCAAAAAAAGTAATAAGAGAATTAATGTCTGATAAACCATCAAACATTGGGAAAGCAGAATTAGAGTAATATCTTCTTGGTAGACCAGCTAATCCTAAAAAATGCATTGGGAAAAATACGCCATATGCACAAATAAAAGTACCCCAAAAATGTATATATCCTAAATTCTTATTCATCATTCGTCCATACATTTTAGGAAACCAATGATACACCCCTGCAAACATACCATATATAGCAGAAAGACCCATTACAATATGAAAGTGACCTACAACAAAATAAGTGTCATGCACATTAATGTCTAAAGCACTATCACCTAATATAATTCCAGTTAGTCCCCCCGTAATGAATGCTGAAACCGTTCCAATAGCAAATAACATTGCTGGTGTAAAACGAATATTTCCTCTCCATAAAGTGGCTAAATAATTAAATACCTTTACAGCTGAAGGTATGGCGATAAGTAAAGTAGTAAATGTAAATACAGACCCTAGAAAAGGATTCATCCCCGTCATAAACATATGGTGACCCCAAACAATAAATGATAAAAACGCAATTAATAATAACGCGCCAACCATTGCTTTATATCCAAAAATAGGTTTTCTTGAATTTACAGAAATCACTTCAGAAACAATACCTAATGCTGGTAATAAAATAATATAAACTTCAGGATGACCTAAAAACCAAAATAAATGCTCGAATAAAATAGGACTCCCTCCTTCATTATGTAAAACTTCACCATTAATAATAATATCTGAAAGATAAAAACTAGTACCGAATGATCTGTCAAAAACTAGTAAGAGACCACAAGATAAAAGAACTGGGAATGAAAGGACCCCAAGTATTGCTGTGATTAATAAAGCCCAAACTGTTAGTGGAAGACGTTGCATAGTCATTCCAATCGTTCTTAAATTTAATATTGTAACTATATAATTTAGTCCTCCAAGTAATGAGCCAACAACAAATAATGTTATACTAATTAACCATAATGTCATACCAGTACCTGAACCAGGAATTGCTTGTGGAAGTGCGGAAAGTGGGGGGTAGATTGTCCAGCCACCAGAAGCAGGACCTGACTCAACAAATAATGAACTCAACAATACAACAGTCGCGATAAAAAAGAACCAATAAGAAAGCATGTTTAAAAATCCAGAAGCCATATCTCTAGCACCAATTTGTAATGGGATTAAGAAATTAGCAAATGTACCTGAAAGACCGGCTGTTAGCACCCAAAAAACTAATATTGTACCATGCATAGTAACTAAGGCTAAATATTTATCAGGATTTAAACCTCCTGCATCATTTAGCCAAGTACTTGGCAGTAAGTTATATAATATAGATGTTTCACCAGGATTAGCCAATTGGACTCTGAAAATAGCAGACATTAACATCCCAACAACTGCCATAAACATTCCAGTTAAAAGAAATTGCTTTGCAATCATCTTATGGTCCATACTAAAAATATATTTAGTAATGAAGTTTTCTTTATGATGTTCCGACATCTTTTATATTATTTTTGAGTTAATAATTTTTTTTCTAAGTTATCCTGAGAAGCAATCCAAATATCATATTCTTCTTGAGTTTCAACAATAAATTTCATTTGCATGTTAAAATGTGAAGCCCCACATATCTTATTACATAATAAAACATATTCAAAATCCTCTCCCTCACTTTCTTTCATTTGAGCAGTTGTTTTGTTAGGTGTAAATCCAAATTGAGTAGTAATTCCTGGAACACAATTCATTTGTACTCTAAAATGTGGCAAAAAAGCAGAATGTATTACATCCTGAGAACGAAACTTTAATAATACAGGCTCATTAACTACTAAATGAACTTCTCTAGCCATTTTATCGTCAGCAGAATTAATATCTAACATGTCAACACCAAGAGTATTTTTCCCTTTAACTAATTTATAGTTTGCTTTACCTAATTTATTGTCAAGGCCTGAGTATCTAGCAGTCCAATTATATTGCTTTGCATAAACTTCAATTAATTTAGTTGATTCAGTGACCTCAACATTCATGGCATTATCCCAAGTTTTTAAGCCAAAAATAATAAGCACTGTAAGAATTATAGTAGGTATAACAGTCCAAACAACTTCTAGCTTATTATTATGTGATAAAAAATATGCATTATTAGATTTTTTACCCCTATACTTAAAAGCAAAATAAAATAGCATCGGTGATGTAATAAAAAATACTACAATAATTAATCCCATGGACACCTTCATTAATAAATCAATTTGAGTCCCATGTACTGAACTCGCAGGAGGTAATAAAAGATGATCCCAAGTTATCATTTGCCAGACAACAAAAATTAAAAAGCCAAAACCTACTATTAAAAATAATAACCCTTGAGTGTTATTATCTTTATCTGTTACTTCATTAACATCCTTATTTTTTATTTCTGATAATAGCTCGCTAACTCTAACAATTTGAACTAATGTTGCAATAACTGAGATTACAATAATAAAAATTAAAATATTTGTCATTTGATAAATTTTTTCGCTCGCAAAAATAGAAAAACCAATTTAGGGTAACTATAATTTAGCGCATAATTTTAAATACATTTTTATTTATATAAATTCTATATAACATAAGAGGAAGCGTCATCCTCATTCCACTCAGCAAAACTAGATGCAGTTTCTGATAAAACAACTTTTACTAAACTCACACCTTTAGGTAATTGTGCTTTAATATAGTTAGCAAAATTAAGAACTAAATTCTCTGATGTTGGTTGATAATCCAAATGATAAACTTTATCAAAAGCTTCCAAATTAATATCAGCATGCGGGGAGTTAGCATTAAGCACCAAAGCATGATCAAATTTGTCCACTATATTAGGTTTTACAACCTTTTTTAAATCACCAAAATCCATTACCATACCATTTTTAGGATGTCCGAGCTCCTCCTTAACTTTGCCTTTTACGGTTACCCAAAGCCTGTAAGAGTGCCCATGTATGTTTGCGCAAAGCCCATCATACCCATGCAAGGCATGTGCCATTTCAAACTTAAATTCTTTAGTTATTCTTATCATCTTTATTTAAATTTAGGTTAACTCTTTTATGGCTGTAATACATCTTCTTTTGATCCGTTCCTTTTCTCAATACCATTTGTTCCTTCATTGGTAAATTAATAATTTCAATACATTCAATTGAGCAGCAATTCTCATACTTAGTTTTACAATTATCACATTGCAAAAACAATAAATTACAATTTACATTCTTGCAATTTACATGCGTATCAAATGGCTCCCTACATTGATGGCAATTACTAATTACATCAGCCGAAATACGCTCGCCTCTCCTTTCATCAAATACAAAATTCTTACCTTCAAAGTTGTTTTCCAAACTATCATCTTGTTCTAATTGTCGGGCATAATCAATGATTCCTCCATGCAACTGAAAAACATTTTTAAACCCATGATGTTTTAAATATGCTGATGTTTTCTCACACCTAATCCCCCCCGTACAATAAAGTAAAATTTTATCTTCCTCCTGCCCTTTTAGTATTTTTTTTACTTCAGGTAATTCCTCTTTAAAAGTTTCAACATCAGGGCAGATAGCTCCTTTAAACTTTCCTATCTCACTTTCATAATGATTTCGCATGTCCACTACTGTAGCTCCATTTTCTAATGCATTATTCCATTTTTCAGCATCCAAATGCACCCCCACATCAGTTACATCATATTCATCAATTGGCAAGCCATCAGCAACAATCTGATGTCTCACTTTAATTGTTAGTTTATAAAATGATTTTCCATCATCTTCAACTGCAATTTTAAAGGGCATAGCTGTAAAATATTTATTAGCATGAACTACCTTTACAAATGCCTCCCAATTGTGCTCAGGAACACTTAATTGTGCATTTACCCCTTCATGCGCTAAGTAAATTCGCCCTAAAACTGCCAGTGCATTCCATTCTAAATATAGCTCATCACGTAAGTCAAAAGGAGCATCTAAAATAACATACCTATAAAAAGAAACTGTTTTTCTGGAAAAATCCTCATTTTCTAACAAAACTAAACCTTGTTCCTTGCTTAGTTTATTAAACATACCTTTTTTGCCAGTATTAGGATCCATAATATTCTGATTCGTAATTTAGAGCAAAGATATAAAATCTTAAAATGTTATTGCAAATTAATTTTCCTATTAAAGTATTAGATAATATTATATTTGTCAAAATATTTTAACGCATGCAAGAACGAATTTTAATTATAGGTTCATCAGGTCAAATTGGCACAGAGTTAGTAATTGAGCTAAGAAAAATGTACGGTAACGAAAATGTTATTGCATCAGACATTCGTCAATCATGTGATGAGGTAATGAATTCTGGACCTTTTGAGACTTTGGATATTATGGATGAAAAACTCCTTCGTAATATTGTTGCAAAATATAAAGTTACCCAAGTTTATTTATTAGCCGCACTACTATCTGCAACTGCTGAGCAAAACATTGAATTGGGTTGGAAATTGAATATGCGTTCACATTCTCATGTATTGGATTTAGCAAAAGGTGGGTTAATTAAAAAGATTTTTTGGCCTTCTTCTATTGCGGTTTTTGGACCTACAACTCCAAAGGAAAATACGCCACAATATACTATAATGGAACCCAATACCGTTTACGGAATTACTAAGCAAGCAGGAGAAAGATGGAATGAATATTACTTTAATAAATTTGGAGTAGATGTAAGGAGTATCCGTTATCCAGGTTTGATTGGCTGGAAAGCATCTCCAGGTGGCGGGACAACTGATTATGCTGTGGATATTTTTCATAAAGCAATAACTGATGGTGAATACGAAAGTTTTTTAGCTGAAAATACTGGCTTACCAATGATGTATATGCCAGATGCAATCCGTGCCACAATTGAATTAATGGAAGCTCCTGCTGAACAAGTAAAAATCCGTTCTTCATATAATTTGGCAGGTGTTAGTTTTACACCAAAAACATTATCAGAGGAAGTTTCAAAACACATTCCAAATTTTAAAATGAGTTACAACCCTGATTTCAGACAAGAAATTGCGGACTCTTGGCCATCATCAATTGATGATACGCACGCGCAAAATGACTGGGGTTGGGAAATTAAATATAACCTAGAAAAAATGACTTCAGATATGATGAAAAATCTGAAAGAAAAATATGAAAAAATTGCATAATGAGCAGAAAAATACAGATATACAATACCCTTACAAGAAAGAAAGAAATTTTTAATCCTATAGTGAAAAATCATGTAGGGATGTATGTTTGTGGGCCTACTGTTTATGGTGATCCCCACTTAGGTCATGCACGCCCCGCAATTACTTTTGATGTGGTTTTTAGGTACTTAAAACACTCTGATTATAAAGTAAGATATGTTAGGAATATAACAGATGCGGGACACCTTGAAAATGATGCAGATGATGGAGAAGATAAAATTGCTAAAAAAGCAAGATTAGAACAGTTGGAACCTATGGAAATTGCTCAATTCTATACGATTAGTTATCATAAAGCAATGGATGCTTTAAATTGTTTACCTCCTTCAATTGAACCGAGAGCAACTGGACATATTATTGAGCAGATTGAAATGGTGCAAAAAATCCTAAAAAATGGATTTGCTTATGAGGTAAATAGTTCTGTTTATTTGGATGTAAATAAATACAATGAATCTTATCCTTACGGGACTCTTTCAGGAAGAAATATAGAGGATACTTTAGAAGGAACTCGTGCTTTGGACGGGCAATCAGAAAAGAAAAGTTCAGTCGATTTTGCAATTTGGAAAAAAGCAAATCCTGAGCATATTATGAGGTGGGATTCTCCTTGGGGTGAAGGGTTCCCTGGATGGCATATGGAGTGCTCTGCAATGAGTGAAAAATATTTAGGTAAAACTTTTGATATTCATGGAGGTGGAATGGACTTGGTTTTCCCTCATCATGAAGCAGAAATCGCACAATCAAACGCTTGTAATAATTGTAATCCTGTAAACTATTGGATGCACAATAATATGATTACAATTGATGGGAAAAAGATGGGTAAATCTCTTGGAAACTTCATCAACTTAGAGGAATTTTTTAATGGAACTCATGCAAAATTAGATAGAGCTTATAGCCCAATGACAATTCGTTTTTTCATACTACAAGCGCAATACAGAAGCACTGTTGATTTTGGCAATGAAGCCTTGCAAGCTGCCGAAAAAGGATTTACAAAGCTGATGAATGCAATGGAGACTTTAGAAAATCTAAAGAATTCTGACAGCTCAACTTATGATATTAACGAGCTAGAAAAGAATTGTTATGCTGCAATGGATGATGATTTCAATACTCCTATTTTAATTGCACATTTATTTGATGGAGTAAGAATTATTAACTCAGTAAAAGATGGCAAAGAAAGTTTATCTGCTTCCGATTTATCAAAAATGCAAAAACTGTTTTCTGATTTTGTTACTGATATTTTAGGACTTATTGCTTCAAAAGAAAGTGGAGGAAATAACCTTACTGAAGAAGTGATGGAATTAGTTTTAAAACTTAGAGGAAATGCAAAAAAAAATAAAGATTTTAGCACTGCCGATTTGATTCGTGATGAATTGGACAAAGCTGGAATTCAGATAAAAGATAGCAGAGAAGGAAGTAATTGGGAGATAAAATAGATGATAAATATTAGATATAAGATATTAAACAATAACTCATTACTAAAAAGAGGGGTGGGGGGTGTGTTGCTTTTAGCAATGATTATTCTTTCTTCTTGCTCAACTGAGCCTCAACAAAAAACAAAAACTACTTCAAAAAAACCAAAACCAAAAATTGAAGTCCCAACTTTTAATGCAGATTCTGCTTATTATTTTATAGAAAAACAAGTAAGTTTTGGTCCAAGAGTAATTTCTAGCAAAGGCTGGAGAAACTGTGCTATTTGGTTAGAGAAAAAATTCAAAACTTATACTCCAAATGTAATTATTCAAGAAGCACCTATTACCACTTATGATAGGAAAAATCATACTCTGAAAAACATAATTGCGAGTTTCTCTCCTGAAAAAAATAATAGAGTTGCTTTATTTGCCCATTGGGACAGCAGACATATTGCCGACCATGATACTGAAAACCAAAACAGCCCAATACTTGGAGCAAATGATGGAGGAAGTGGAGTTGGAGTTTTAATAGAACTAGCAAGACAATTCAGTAAAAAAAATCCTAAAATAGGAGTTGATATTATACTTTTTGATGCTGAAGATTATGGTCAACCTGAAAATTCCAGCTACCCACTTATGCAAGATTCTTGGTGCTTAGGTTCACAGTATTGGAGCAAGAATCCACACAAAGCAAACTACTATGCTCGTTATGGAATTCTGCTAGATATGGTTGGCGCTAAAGATGCCACTTTTAGGCATGAGAAAATCTCCTTTTATTATGGTTCAAATATTTTGCAAAAGGTATGGCGTAAAGCCAATCGATTGGGTTTTGGAAAGTATTTTGTATTTGAAAATGCCAAACAAATAGTTGATGACCATTTATATGTAAACCAAATTACTGGAATTCCTACTATTGATATTATTGAGTATGATCCAGCTACTGAAAGCAATTTCAACAAGCATTGGCACACTCATAGAGATGATATGGGTAATATCGATAAAGAAACTCTTAATGCTGTTGGACAAACTGTATTAGATGTTGTTTATCATGAATAAACTAAAAAACATCCTCATTCTTTCATCTTTAATTTTCTTATTCTCATGTAGTGAGAATAAAATCAAGCGCTATGAGCAAAATTTGGAAACTCTTAAGCTACTAGTTGATGATATCAATAATTATTATGAAAGTAGCGATAGTTCGGCTTTAGATATTAGCCAATATTTTACATCAGATTTTACTTTCTATTCGTTTACTGCTGGTTCTCCAAAAGGGGTTCCTGTTTCTTTAACAGAATATCAAGATGGAATACTTTCACAATTAAAAAAAAATGGTTTCTACATAGAAATTGGACATTCTATTTATTTGCCAGGAATTGATGAAAATACTTATGAAATTGATGGTAGTGTAAGGGTTTATTCTAAAGCAACTGTAAAAAGAGAAAATACAGTTGAACTCTCGGCTTATCGTACAGTGAATTTTAAAAATGGGAAAATATCAGGGATTTGGGAGTGGGCAGATTATGGGGGGGTAATCAATCAGATTTATGAGTAACATTATATAATAATCTCTATTTTTACAACATGAAAAAATACTACTCCTTTTTATTACACTAACAACACTTACCAATGTGAGTTATTCTTCTTTTCCAATTACGGAAAACAATACTGTACTAACAGCAAATTTTGAAGACCCAGGTGATGAGGAAGAAACTGAAGATCCTGCATGGTAGGTAATTATATATGTACTTAATTCTATTATTCTTATTAGCGGAACCTATCTATTGCTCAGAACATTTTGGAGAGCATGGAACAAAAGAAAATGGTGGGCAATAAAACTAGTGCCATTAGTGCTATTATGTTTGTTACCAACATTACTAGTGCCATATGTAGGGCACTTAATTTCAATTGGATTATTAATAATATTAGGGATAATAATGCTTATAAGAAAATTGATGGGAAAAACTATTGTCTGGTAGTATTCAAATAAAGTTGTTCTACTTTTTTTCTTGCCCACTCAGTTCTTCTTAAAAACTTTAGGCTTGATTTGATAGATGGATTAGTGATAAAGCAATTAATTCTTATCTCGTTTCCTAGTTCTTCCCAGCCATATTCTGCTACCAGAAATTCAAGGATATCAACTAATCTTTTTGCATGCAAAGGGTTATTTGGTTGTTGTTCTCTACTCCCCACAGCCTTGTATGTATAGTATTTCAAAGTCCGAAACTATTAAGGTAGTTTGTTTTTCTGCTAATTCTTTTTTTAGATGGCCGGTCATTTTACACTCCATAGGGAAATATTCCATTTCACAAACTGCCAAGTAAAGCTCAATTAATTCTTGCATATTCTCATTTGGGAATTCCATATCATATTCTTCAAGAGTTTGTTCATCTTTAAAAATATGTTGCCCCTCTCCATACACCCACCAACCTATGTATTCTTTTTGCTCTGTGTTTTCAACCAAAATTTTCATGCCACTTTTCTCCTTTTCATCAGAAGAAACATCTATCTTCATTTGTATAGTGCAAGATGAAAGTATGAAAATAAACATCAGTAACGCACCCCCTATTTTTAGAAGAGCGTATCTTTTTTTATCTATACTATTTTTTTTCATGTTTTTCTCTAATGAGTACAAACTAGTAACCGTCAACTATCTTTATTTATAAAAATTCATTTCATCTGTATATTTCCAAGCTTTCTCCGGCATTAAATACGATACATCCTTTCTGTCTTTTATAGAATTTCTAATAAAAGAAGCTGAAATTTCCATTTGAGGAACACCATTTACAATATGTATGTTTTTATGAGAACCATTAATTTCAAAACCTGGCCTTGGATACACATAAATTGAGTAATCCTCCAAAATTTGCTCATAATTTTTCCACTTATGAAAGTTCTGTAAGTTATCAGCCCCTATAATAAGCGAATACTCATTTTCTGGATAATCTTCTTTCAAGCGCACCAAAGTATCAATGGTATAAGAAGGTTGTGGCATACTAAATTCAATATCGGTAACATCAAGTTTATTGTTATCATACACTTCAGTCCTAATAATCTGAAGTCTGTGATTTTGGTCCAGTAAACTGTTTTTTTCTTTAAAGGGATTTTGAGGAGAAACCACAAACATTACCTTTTCTAAAGCTGAAAATTCTGCCAAATAAGAAGCGATAACTTTATGCCCCACATGCATGGGATTAAAGCTTCCAAAAAACAGGCCAATTTTCATTTTATGAGTTTATAAAATTAGTAATTACTGCCATAGTTTCTTCACAAGCTATCCCAAAATCATCATTTAAAATTACCTTATCAAACTCCTGGTTTTTTAAAATTTCCTGCTCTGCCTTTTCTAAACGCATCTCTAATTTTGCTTCTGATTCTGTTCCTCTACCACTTAATCTTTCCCTTAAAACATCAACTGATGGAGGCATAATGAAAAGTGATAAACATTCTTTAGGATATTGCTTTTTTATATTCACTCCCCCTATCACATCAACATCAAAAATTACAGTTTTTCCTTCACTCCAAATTCTTTCAATCTCTGATTTTAAAGTTCCATAATACTGATTTTCATAAACCTGTTCCCATTCTAAGAACGCAGCTTCTTTTATCTTATCTTGAAAACCCTCAACACCTAAAAAATAATAATCTTTTCCATGTGTTTCATTATCTCTTTTTTCACGGCTACAAGCAGAAACTGAGAAAGAAAGTTCAGGCATATTTTTAAGTAAATGATGAACAATACTAGTTTTTCCTGCTCCTGATGGAGCTGATATAACAATAAGTTTTCCCACCTACAATATGTTTAATAATTGCTCCTTAATTTTCTCTAATTCATCTTTCATTTGCACCACAATCTTCTGCATTTCTGCATCTGATGATTTTGATCCGATAGTATTTATCTCTCTACCTATTTCTTGTCCTATAAAACCAAGTTTCTTTCCATTAGGAGAGTCTGTTTTCATAGTTTCTAAAAAGTAACTCAAATGTGCATCTAACCTTACTTGCTCTTCCGTTATATCTTGTTTTTCTAAGTAATAGATAAGTTCTTGTTCAAACCTGTTTTTATCAATATTCTTAGTATCTATTTCTGCTAATTTATCTGCTAGGCTTTTCTTTACCTTCTCAATTCTACCCTTTCCAAAAGGAAGAATTTCAGTTAATAATCTTGATAAAGTATTAATTCTAGTAGTAATATCTTCCTCTAATTTTTTACCTTCTTCCATTCGGAATTGCAAAATGTTTTCAATCGCAATATCAATCCCTTTTGCAATTTCATGCCACTCATTATCATTTGCTTTTTCCTCTCCTTTTATCAATGCCTCTGGCATTTTTAAAAGTGTTGGAAGTATATCAGATGATTTAGCTGAAAAAGGAGTCATTGTCCACATATTCCATTTCAATCCTAAATCCTTTTTTAATTGCAGAACCTGATTGTGGTAATCTTTAATTACTTCAGTATTTACTTTATAGTTTGTATTCGATTCTGATTTTTCTCTCCAAATAGAAAGTTCAATTTTCCCTCTTTGTAATTTTTCAGAAAGTAGTTTTCTTAGTCCAATTTCTTTATCTCTGTAAACAGATGACATTTTTACATTGGCATCAATTAGTTTAGAATTAAGCGACCTTACTTCAATAGTAAAGTTAGCATTTGTTAAGTTTAATTCGGCTTTACCATAGCCCGTCATTGATTGAATCATCAGAAAATATTTTTTGCAAATTTATGAATTTTATACTATCTTGTCTTTACAGAACGAACACTTACCAAATACACCCCAACAAAAATAATAACTGCTGCAATAATTTTCATTTCATCTAAGCTGTCAGAACCCCTAAATATCGCAAATAGTGTAGCTAATACCGGTTGCAAATAAATATAAATACTTACTGTGGAAGGGTTAAGTAATTTTAATGCTGATGAGTTTAATAAGTAAGCAATAACAGTAGTACACACCACTACGAATAGCACCTCCCAAATAATTATTGTCGGAAAACTCACCCAATCAACAGCCAACAGTTCAGTATAACCAAAGGGCAATACATACAATAGCCCAAAACCAAACACATAAAACATAACCGTTATTGGGTGGTATTTCTGCATTAATGGCTTTACCAATACCAAGTACAAACCATAACTTGCTGCATTAATAAAAACAAACATATTACCCAGCATAAAATTAATGTTACCACTTACATCCCCTCCGTTTAGTATTAAGGTGGAAGCGCCAATCAAACCCAATGCTATCCCAATTCCTTTTCTGATATTTATTTTTTCAAACAAAATAAGAGCTGACATTATTATAACCAATACAGGATTAATCGTCATAATAATAGCGGCATTAATTGGGGTAGTTAAATTCAATCCTTCAAAAAATAACAATTGATTAATAGCAACTCCAAATATTCCGCATATTGCCAAACGGATAATATCTTTCTTTTCTACTTTTTCATTAACAAATAAAAAATAGAAAAGCGAAAACAATATAATTGCCCCAGTAACCCTTAATAAAATAAAACCTGAAGGCTGGATAAAATCAGGCATTACATCCTTTGCAAAAGTATAATTCACAGCATAAATTAAATTTGCTACAAACAAAGAAATATGGGCTAATACTATTTTATTCAATGGATTAATTTTTAGCAAAAGTAAAATTAATTACTCCAACTTTTAATACTTTTGCTAAAAGTAAATAATATCAAAAATTAGAATAATGAAATTCGGAACTAAAACTATACATGCAGGACAGGAGCCTGACCCAACTACGGGGGCAATAATGACACCAATCTACCAAACTTCAACTTATATACAAGCTTCTCCTGGAGATCATAAAGGATATGAATATTCCCGAACTGGTAACCCAACAAGAAGTGCTTTGGAAAAAAACTTGGCTGCTTTGGAAAATGGTACGCATGGTTTATGTTTCGGAAGTGGACTTGGAGCAATTGATGCAATCATCAAATTACTATCACCTGGTGATGAGGTAATATCAACTAACGACTTGTACGGAGGTACTTACCGTATCTTCACTAAGATCTTTAAATTTTATGGTATTAAGTTCCATTTCATAGGGATGGATAATGTGGATAAAGTTGAGTCTTATATTAATGAGAACACTAAAATGATTTGGGCAGAAACACCAACTAACCCAATGCTAAACATTATTGATATTGTAAGCTTAGGCGCTATCTCAAAAAAGCATGACCTTATTTTTGTGGTAGACAACACCTTTGCCACTCCTTACTTACAAAGACCTTTGGATTTAGGGGCTGATATCGTTATGCACTCACTAACTAAATATATGGGTGGTCATTCTGATGTGGTAATGGGAGCAGCAATCTGTAAGGATGAAGCTTTAGCGGAAAGATTATACTTTATTCAAAATTCTTGTGGAGCTGTACCAGGCCCTATGGATTCTTTCTTAGTACTAAGAGGAATTAAAACCTTACACCTAAGGATGCAAAGACATTGTGAAAACGGAAAAGTTATTGCTAACTTCTTAAAGGGTCATCCGAAAGTTGGTGAAGTATACTGGCCAGGATTTGAATCGCACCCAAATCATGAAATCGCTACAAAACAAATGGATGATTTTGGAGGAATGGTATCATTTAATATAGTAGGTAATAAATTAGCAGATGCAATTAAGGTTGTTTCCTCAACTCATTATTTTACATTAGCTGAGAGTTTAGGGGGAGTAGAATCCTTATGCGGACATCCTGCAAGTATGACACATGCTGCAATTCCGAAAGAAGAAAGAGAAAAAACAGGTGTGGTAGATTCTTTAATCCGTTTATCAGTAGGTATTGAAGACATTGAGGATTTAGTTACTGACTTGGAACAAGCCCTAGCAAAACTATAAGTGCAAAAAGTTGCACTCATAACAGGTACAGGTGGTGGTATAGGTAAGGCTATAGCTGAATTACTATTAAAGCAGAGTTATCTAGTATTTGGATATTCCCGTACTAATAAAATTAAGCATCCTAACTTTTCCTTTACCAAAATTGACCTGAGTAATTTGGATGCTGTTAAGCAATTACAATTTCCAAAGGAGAGCCAGAAAGATATTTTACTTATAAATAATGCGGCCACTATTGGTAGCATTGTCCCTTTCGATAAAAAAGAAACGCGCAATATCATTCAGGAATACTTCATTAACTTAGTTGCTCCTACGATACTATGTAAGAAATTCATAACTACTTATCCTGAGGATAAAAAGCTATTGATAAATATTAGTTCAGGAGCAGCCAATAGCCCTATTCATTCTTGGAGTACTTATTGCGCCACTAAGTCTGCACTAGATATGCTAACAAGGGTAATTGCAGAGGAAAATCATAAAAATCTAACCGTTTTTTCTGTTCATCCAGGAGTAGTAGATACCAATATGCAGTCAGAAATAAGGAATTCTGATCCCAAAAACTTCCCACTTTTAAGCAAATTTACAGACTATTACACCCAAAATGAGCTAGAAAACACCAATATAGTAGCCCAAAAGTTGTTACATATTATCAAAAATAGCAATAAATTTAATCAAAATATACTATCAATTAGAGATGTTAGTATAAATTAGTCATTTTAGCATCCATATTAGTCATATTTCATCCTTTATCAATGAAAATCAATAACTTACACTCTTAATCAATTCTTAACATTTCTGTGTTTATAAAGGTGTTTTTTATATAATATTGATTATCAAATTATTACGCATATATAATTGATTTACATATAGTTAAAAACATAATATTTATCCAAAATAGATGTATTTAGAAAAATTATTAAAATGAAAGATTTAATTGCAAATATTTAGTTTGAAGCAATTTAAATTCTAAGTTTGGCATCAGTATTAACCAAATTATTTTATATTATGGATGCAGTATTTAAGTACATGAACGGGTTCTTTAAAGGACTAATGGGATTAATTATGACCGTATTAGGTCTTGCAATTACAGTAACTTTCCTTTTTGGAGCAGATGGCTTCATGGGATTAGATGTTATTGGTAACATTGTAGGTGTTATTAATGGATTAGCTGCTGAAGGATTTGTAGGTTTGATCGGAATCTTGATCGTTTGGAGCTTAATCTCAGGTAAATAATTTACCTTTGATCAACTATTAAAAATAGCCCTACATTAGTGGGGCTATTTTATTAAACTCAAAAATCATTATGACTGAATTCTTTAAATCACTACAGGAAAAAATAATTGGAGCTATATCTATAGCATTGTCCTTTCTGTGTATTGGTGTGATAGTTCAATTATTATTAGGCGAGAGCTTATTAGGATGGGACCCTGTTGGCAACATTCAAGAGGCGGGTTCTGCTTTTATTGGGGTGATTGCAATAGTGGCTTTATTCTTACTTTTTAAAAAGAAATAGATTTAGTGGGCTTCTAACCAATTTAATCCTTCTCCAATATCAACAATTAAAGGAACTTGCAAACTAACTGCATGTACCATCTTCTCTTTTACAAGTGTTTTTAGTTCTGAAGATTCAGAATTATGCATATCAAACACCAGTTCATCATGAACTTGTAACAACATTTTTGATTTCATCTCTCTTTGCTCCATTTCTTGCTGAATATTAATCATTGCAATTTTTATAATATCAGCAGCTGAGCCTTGAATAGGCGCATTTATAGCATTTCGTTCAGCCATAGCTCTTATCATGCCATTTCTAGCATTTATATCTTTTAAGTACCTTCTTCTTCCCATAATAGTTTCCACATATTCTTTCTCACGAGCCTGCTCTATTGACCAATCCATATAATCTTTTACTTTTGGAAATTGCTCAAAATAATTATCAATTATCTCCTTTGCTTCAGTACGGCTAACACCAATATTCTGAGAAAGACCAAACGCTGAGATGCCATAAATAATTCCAAAATTTACAGATTTAGCTTGCGAACGCATGTTTCTATCCACATCCTTAATATCAACTTTAAAGACTTTTGCAGCAGTAGCAGAATGAATATCAGCACCATTATTAAAAGCAGTAAGCATACCATCATCTTTACTTAATGATGCCATAATCCTCAATTCAATTTGAGAGTAATCAGCAGCCATTAAAGTGTAATTTTCATCTTTAGGAATAAAAGCCTCACGGACTTTCATCCCTCTTTTGGTTCTAATAGGAATATTTTGTATGTTTGGATTTACTGATGACAATCTTCCAGTTGAAGCTACAGACTGATTAAAAGTAGAATGAATTCTTTTGGTTTCAGTATTAACCAATACTGGCAATGCATCAACATAAGTTGAAAGGAGCTTTTTAACTCCTCTAAAAGTCAGAATTTCGTCAACAATTGGGTGTATATCTTTTAATTTTAGCAAAATTTCTTCTGAAGTAGAGTATTGGCCTGATTTTGTTTTTTTAGGTTTTTTACTGAGCTCCAATTTTTCAAAAAGAATCTCTCCCATTTGTTTTGGAGAAGAGATATTAAAATCTTTGTCAGCCAACTGATGAATTTTATTCTCAAGCAATTGAAGTTCAGATGTTAATTGTGTGCTATAATTCTGTAGCATTTTAACATCTAAAGCTATTCCTTCTAATTCCATTTTAGCAAGAACTTTAGTTAAAGGAATTTCAATTTTTTCAAACAAATCAAAAACCTCAACTTCGTTCATTTCTTTTTCAAAAATAGGAGCAAGATTAAATATTACTGATGATTTTTCACTTGCAAAATCACATATATTATCGAAATTAATTTCAGAAATTAAGCTTTTGGTTTTCCCTTTTCCTCTTATAGATTGTTCTTCAATCATGATTATATTTAAATAATTATCTGCAATAATATCTAAGGAATGTCGCATATCAGGATGCAATAAATAATGAGCAATTTGCACATCAAAAATTGCTCCCTTTAAATTTATATTATGATTACTTAAAACCTTAATTGCAAATTTTAAATCATATCCAATTTTAGTGGTTTTCTCATTTTCAAAAATTGATTTTAGATACTTAATATTATGTTCTGAAAATGGAATATAGTATCCATTATCATCAGTATAACTGCAAGAAACTCCTGCTAACTTTGTAGTTAAAGCATCATTTGTATCTGTAATAATGCTAAAAGAAAACTTTTTATTATATTCAATATCATCAACAATGTTATTTAAAGTCTCCTTAGTGGCTAATTTAAAATTGCTTTTTGGAGTTGCTTTTTTCTGCTGCTCCACTGGTTCTTCAAATAAATCAAATTGAGAAGTTGGAGTTGTTTCTTTCTTTACAATAATAATTTCTTTATTAGAAACTGTAGTAGAAGAGTTGGAGGCAACCACCCTTTGTAAAAGCGTTTTAAATTCTAACTCATCAAAAAGTTCTTTTATCTTTTCTTCATTTCTAGTAGATATAATCAAGGATTTTTCATCTAATTCAATTGGGACATCTGTAATTATGGTGGCTAACTTTTTACAAAGCAATCCAATTTCTTTTGCTGATTCAACTTTCTCTTTCATCTTCCCTTTTAAATCAGCAGTATTCTCAAAAAGACCTTCCATTGAGCCGTACTCTTTAATAAACTTCTGAGCTGTTTTTTTCCCAACTCCAGGAATTCCCGGGATATTATCAGATGCATCTCCCATCATGCCTAAGTAGTCAATAACCTGATCAACTCTTTGAATGTCAAATTTTTCAAGCACCTCAGGGATACCCCAAATTGCAGTGGGTTGCCATTTGTTTCCTGGCCTATACATAAATATATTTTCAGATACTAGTTGAGCAAAGTCCTTATCAGAAGTCATCATATAAGTTTTAAATCCTTCCTTTTCAGCTTTTTTTGCCAAAGTTCCAATCACATCATCAGCCTCAAACCCATCTTTATACAGTTTAGGAATATTAAATGCCTCCAACAACTTGTCAATGTAGGGCAAAGCATCACGCAATCCATCAGGCATTGCTTCTCTATGAGCTTTATATTCTGGATATTCTATGTGCCTAAGAGTGGGAGTTGGCCTATCAAAAACAACTGCAATATGAGTTGGTTTTTCCTTTCGTATCACTTCATTTAAAGTATTCACAAAGCCAAAAACTGCCGAGGTATCTAATCCCTTAGAGTTAATTCTAGGATTTTTTGCAAAAGCAAAATATGCTCTGTAAATAAGAGCAAAAGCATCTAATAAAAATAATTTCTTTTCTTCTTTCATCTGTTGTAAAAATACAATTTATAAGCATTAATTGTTTACTTTTACTCTTCAAAATTTTCAGATGAATAAATCAGATAAAAAAGATCTTTATAGTAGTTTATTTGTGCCATTTTTATTTTTACTTACAATGTGGTTGGTTAAAATCATTGAAGTAAATTTTAACTTTTCATTTGTAAAATTTGGCGTTTCTCCTCAAACTTTTAGCGGGCTTAAGGGCATTCTTTTCTCACCATTTATCCACAAAGATTTTACTCACTTATTAAACAATAGTTATCCTGTACTTATATTAGGAGGAATGCTTTTTACATTCTACAAAAAGATTGCAGCAAGAATATTTTTATGGCTATTTTTCATTTCTGGTTTTTGGCTTTGGATAATTGGAAGGCCATCATTCCACATTGGCGCAAGTGGAATAATTTATGCGCTTGCATCCTTTATTTTAGTAAGTGGGATAATTCGTGAAAACCCAAGATTATCTGCAGTATCATTCGTAATTATCTTTTTATATGGCTCAATGATATGGGGGATACTCCCAACAAATGAAGCTGTGTCATGGGAAGGACATTTAGCAGGTTTTGTTGCAGGAATTTTAGTAGCTATTTTTTATAAAAATGAAGGCCCTGAACGCAAAAAATACCAATGGGAAATTGATGAAGAATTAGAAGAAAAATTTCGTGAAGAAAATAAAATAAAAATCAACTACATCTTAAGGAAAGATGATGAGATAATTTAATCTTTTGGTGGTTTAATAATCCCCCAATTAGATGCAAACCAAGTTCTTTCATGAAAGTAATAAAAGATAAGTTTTGCAACTCTATCTAATATCACTAACCAACCAACTTGACTCTTATCAAGAGGTTCAAAACCAAAATAAGGTGGCAAGTATGATAACAAAAAAAATGTTGTTGTCATTGCTAACAAATTCCAACTTATTGCTTTTAAAAAATGCCTTCTTCTACTGATGCTAACTTTACTCATTATTTTTATACTTTTCGGATGACAAATGTAGTAAAATATCTGCATTAACATAGATAGTGATATTTAAGTGAAAAAATGTATTTTCGCATCTCATGAAAAAAATCAGAAATTTTTGCATTATCGCACATATTGACCATGGTAAATCAACTTTGGCTGATAGATTATTAGAATTCACAGGGGCAGTTACTGAGAGAGAAGCTGAGTCTCAACTTTTAGATAATATGGACCTTGAAAAAGAAAGAGGAATTACCATTAAAAGTCATGCAATACAGATGGAATATACGCATAAAGGTGAAGAGTATATCCTTAATTTAATTGACACTCCTGGGCATGTTGATTTCTCTTATGAAGTATCAAGATCAATTGCGGCTTGTGAAGGTGCGCTTTTAATTGTTGATGCTGCACAAGGGATTCAAGCGCAAACAATTTCAAATTTATATTTGGCTTTGGAGCATGATTTAGAAATAATTCCTGTACTCAATAAAATTGATTTACCTTCTGCAGAGCCTGAAGTGGTAAAAGATCAAATTATTGATTTAATTGACTGTGCAGATGAAGATATTATTCCTGCAAGTGCAAAAACAGGTATTGGAATTGAAAATATTTTAACTGCAATTGTGGAGCGGGTCCCTCATCCAGAGGGTGATGTTGACGCCCCTTTGCAAGCTATGATTTTTGACTCAGTTTACAATACATTTAGAGGTATAGAAGCATATTTTAAAATTATAAATGGGGAAATAAAAAAGGGGCAAGAGGTAAAGTTCATGGCTACAGATATGAAATACCATGCTGATGAAATTGGTGCTTTACGACTTAAACAGTTTCCAAAAAAATCATTAAAAGCTGGTGAGGTTGGTTACATCATATCAGGAATAAAAGACGCAAGAGAAGTAAAAGTAGGTGATACTATTACTACAGCTGAAAATCCAGCAAATGGTGCAGTAAAAGGGTTTGAGGAAGTAAAACCAATGGTTTTTGCAGGAATTTATCCGGTTGATACGGAAGATTTTGAAGAGCTTAGAAACTCCATGGAAAAACTGCAATTAAATGATGCCTCTTTAACATATGCTCCAGAATCATCTGCAGCACTTGGTTTTGGGTTTAGATGTGGGTTTTTAGGAATGTTACACATGGAAATCGTGCAGGAAAGGTTAGAGCGAGAGTTTAACATGACTGTAATTACAACAGTTCCAAACGTATCTTATTTTGCATACACAAGAGCAGGTAAAAAATTAGAGATTCATAACCCTACGGATTACCCAGATCCAAGTATTTTGGAAAGTGTAGAAGAGCCATATATCCGTGCGCAAATCATTACAAAAGCTGATTTTATCGGCTCTGTGATGACACTGTGTATTGCTAAAAGAGGAGAGTTAACCAATCAAGTTTATTTAACTACTGATAGAGTTGAACTTACTTTTGAAATGCCACTTGGTGAAATTGTATTTGATTTCTATGATAAACTAAAATCTGTCTCTAAAGGCTATGCGTCTTTTGATTATTATCCTATTGGGTACAGAACATCAGTTTTAGCTAAACTTGATATTTTGTTAAATGGAGATCCTGTTGATGCATTGTCAGCATTAGTACACAAAACAAATTCTTATGCTTTAGGGAAAAAATTATGCTCTAAATTAAAAGAATTAATTCCAAGGCAGCAGTTTGATATTGCTATACAATCAGCGATTGGAGCTAAGATTATATCTAGAGAAACTGTAAAGGCATTGAGGAAAGATGTAACTGCAAAATGTTATGGAGGGGATATTTCAAGAAAAAGAAAACTATTAGAAAAACAGAAAAAAGGAAAGAAAAGAATGAGGCAGGTTGGTAATGTTGAAATTCCACAAAATGCATTTATGGCTGTATTAAAGCTAGATGATTAAAAAATAAAATATGGGAAGAGCATTTGAATTCAGAAAGGCTAGAAAGATGAAAAGGTGGTCGAAAATGGCTAAAACTTTTACAAGAATTGGAAAAGATATTGTAATGTCAGTAAAAGAAGGTGGCCCTGATCCAGATACAAATTCTAGATTAAGGCAGGTAATGCAAAATGCAAAGGCAGCAAATATGCCTAAGGATAATGTAATGCGTGCTATCAAAAAAGCAAGTGATAAGGATACTGCAAACTATGAAGAAATGAGTTTGGAAGGTTATGCAATGCATGGCATTGCAGTTTTTGTAGATTGTGCATCTAACAATAACAATCGAACTGTTGCTGATGTTCGTTCGTATTTCAGCAAATGTGATGGTACAATGGGAACAAATGGCTCATTAGAGTTTATCTTTGACAGGAAGGGAGTTTTTACTATTGATCCTGAGAATATCACTATAGATATTGAAGAGTTAGAAATGGAACTGATTGATGGTGGGTTAGAAGAATTGGAAGTAGATGAAGAGGCTGTTACAATATATTGTAATTTTCCTGACTTTAATAATATGCAAGTAAAGTTAGAAGAGCTTGGTATTGAAATTAAGAATTCTGAATTACAAAGAATCCCAAATAATTTTAAATCAATTACTGCTGAACAGGCAGAAAAAGTATTAAAACTTTTAGATCTACTTGAAGAAAATGATGATGTCCAACAAGTATTTCATAACATGGAATTGACTGAGGAAATCCTAATAGCTATGGAAAGTGAATAAAATTATAGAATGAACGTATTAATACTAGGAAGTGGAGGAAGAGAACATGCATTTGCATGGAAAATTGCAAAAAGCAGTTCATGTAATCAATTATTTATTGCTCCAGGAAACGCAGGTACAGCTGAAGTTGGGACGAATATTAATATTGACGTAAATGATTTTGAAAGCATAAAGGAATTTGTTCTTACTGAAAATGTTGAACTAGTTTTAGTAGGACCTGAAGATCCATTAGTAAATGGCATCTATAATTTCTTTAACGAAGATAAGCAGTTAAAAGATATCTCTTTAATCGGGCCTTCAAAAGAAGGAGCGCAGTTAGAAGGAAGTAAGCAGTTTGCAAAAGAATTTATGTTCAGACATAATATCCCTACGGCAAAATATCAAGCTTTTACTAAAGATAATTTAGCAGAAGGGTATACTTTTTTGGAACGCCTTGAAGCCCCATATGTATTAAAGGCAGACGGATTGGCGGCAGGTAAAGGAGTGCTAATCCTTAATGATTTGCAAGAAGCAAAAGACGAGTTAAAAGCTATGGTGAAAGATGCAAAATTTGGAAATGCATCATCAATAGTAGTTATTGAGGAATTCTTAGATGGGATTGAACTTTCAGTATTTATTTTAACAGATGGTAATTCGTATAAAATTCTCCCTTCAGCAAAAGATTATAAGCGTATTGGTGAGGGAAATACTGGATTAAATACTGGAGGTATGGGGGCTATTTCTCCCGTACCATTTGCTGATAGATTCTACATTGAAAAAGTAGAAAGAGAAATCATTAAACCAACAGTAGAGGGGCTAAAGAAAGATAATATTGAATACAAGGGATTTATCTTTATTGGACTCATAAATGTAAAAGGTCAGCCAAAAGTTATTGAATATAATGTAAGAATGGGAGACCCTGAAACTGAAGTCGTGATACCTAGAATTAAATCAGATCTTTTAAATCTTTTAAAAGGAATTGATGATGGAACTTTTAGTGAAAAAGATTTAAATATTAACGAACAAGCCGCTACAACAGTAATGCTAGTTTCAAGAGGTTATCCTCAAGCTTATGAAAAAAGTAAAGTAATAAGTGGAATAGAAGATATTAAAGAAAGTATCGTATTTCATGCAGGAACAAAAAATGAAAACGAACAATTAAGAACTAGCGGAGGAAGAGTAATTGCTTTAACTTCTTTTGGAGAAAATATAGAAGAGGCCCTTACAAAATCATTTGCAAGTGCTGAGAAAATTTCCTTTAAAGGAAAATATTATCGTAAAGATATAGGGTTCGATTTATAAAGGAGCGTGCTCTTCATTATCTTTTCTATGCTTTAGCATTTTGCTCACCCATACTACAAGAAAAGCAAATATAACTCCAATATAGATATAGTTTATTGTATTTCCAATCCCATCAGCCATAGCAAATAAGTAATCAAAAGAATCTCCAATTGCATACCAAATCTTATTCATAATTTTTGTTTTAATTTACAGCTGCAAATTTAAATAATTTTTATCAAGTGCAATGTTTTTAAAACATCTTATAAATCCGAAACCCACAATAATTTTATTTTTTGTGATTTTTTGTGTTGTTTTCAACATTATTCCACTGATAAATTATGATTTTAATGCTATTTTTATAACTGATAAAAATTCTTCTTATTTAGTGTTTTTTTTGGGTTTAACTCTTCCTTTTTTTCAAGCTTTAGGATTAAACAATTTGATTTACGAAAAGAACATTATCAAAAAAGATAATTTAGTAATTGGCTTTGTTTTTATTCTAATTGGAAGTAGTTTTTTCAATAGTGTAAATGAATGGGGCTCTTCGTTTATTTTACTTTTCTTCCTTAACTTTATTTTAGAAAGCTACCAAAAAGATTATCCTTTTTCAGAATTTTTTAATGCTGCATTATTACTTTCCATTGTTTCAGTTTCATTCCCCAATACTATTTATTTTTCACTTTTATTTTTAGTAAGTGGCATTAATTACACTAACAATAATTGGCGTACAATTTTCGTGGTTTTACTAGCTATGACAATACCTTATATTTTCTATTTTGTATATGCATTTTTAAGCAACTCGGCATTTGTTATTCCTGAATTTACTCAATTTGAACTTATTAAACATCCAAAATTAATTTGGAATCCTAGTCCATTAAATATTTGGCTAGTCGTATTATCTTTAATTGGTTTCATTTCAATTATTGAGCTTTTCAGATGGCTTTATAAAAAGAGTATTAAATCAAGAAAATCATTCTTATCAATTTTTGCATATTTTGTAATTAGCATTATTATTGCATTGTATTCTGGTAATGATTATTTTTACTTTACTCTTACGCCTTTAGCTGTAATTATTGGAAATTACTTTGTGTATTCTAAAAGTAGAATAATTGCTAACATTTTGTTTGTACTGTTAGTGATTTCTTCTATCTATTATAAGTACTTGATTGCTTATAATGTGTAAATTTGCAACATTAAAAAAATAAGAATATGAAATTTGGTGTAGTTGTTTTTCCTGGCTCTAATTGTGACAAAGACATAATTTATGTTATTGAAAAAATTATGGGGCAAGAAGTTGTTGAACTTTGGCATAAAAATACTGATTTGCAGAATGTTGACTTTATAATTTTACCTGGAGGGTTTTCTTATGGTGATTATTTAAGGTCAGGTGCAATTGCTAAATTTTCACCAATTATGAAGGAGGTGATTGGCTTTGCTAATTCTGGAGGTTATGTAATGGGGATTTGCAATGGATTTCAAATTCTTACTGAAAGTGGATTATTGCCTGGAGCCTTATTACACAATACTTCTCACAAATTTATCTGCAAAAATACTTATTTAAAGACTACAAATAATAATACTTTAGTTACTAATCAGTATGCTGAAAAAGCAGTTAAAATTCCTATTGCACATGGAGAAGGAAGGTATTTCGCTGATGAAGAAACTTTAAAATTACTAGTAGAAAATGATCAAATTTTATTCAAATATTCTGATATAGACGGGAATATTACTGAGGAAGCAAACCCTAATGGATCATTAATGAATATTGCAGGAATTTGTAATAAAGACAGAAATGTTTTTGGAATGATGCCTCACCCTGAAAGAGCTGCTGATAGAGAATTAAACAACCAAGATGGAAGACTATTATTTGAAAGTATTTTAAATGAGGTATTTGTGTAAAAGTTAAAAGTTTCTTTTTTTATTCTTCAAAAAAATAAGCTTCATCTAAAGAACTATTTCATTAAAATATTGATTTTAAATTCATTTAATTAGTTCTCAATCACTTAAGTTACTTATTAACTTTTTGTTGAAAAATCTGTTGAGAACCACAAGTTTAATGTGGTTGTACAGTTCACTTTATTTCTAAACTTGTAAACGAAAAAAAATAAGGATAATTAACTGCTCAAAAGAGGAAGCCAAATGACAACAATATCAAAAAAACAAAAAGAAGTTTTGACAAATGCTAAAAAACAAAAAACATTTACTTATGAAGAAGTATTAGAATCTGCAGTTGCATATTTTAATGGTGATGAATTAGCGGGGACTACTTGGATGAATAAGTATGCTATGAAGGATTATGATGGAGAATTTGTAGAGAAGAATCCTGATGATATGCACAAAAGAATGGCAAAGGAATTTGGGAGAATTGAAGCAGATTATAAATTAAAATTTAATCTAAATGGAAGTGCAAAATTCTTATCAAAATACGGGCAAGAAAGAGAAGATTTAACAGAAGCAAAAGTTTACAGCTTATTTAAAGAGTTTGGCTACATTATTCCGCAAGGTAGTGTAATGAGCTCACTTGGTAATTATTACAAATTAGCTTCTTTATCTAATTGTATTGTTGTTCCTGAATTACATGATTCTTATGGTGGTGTATTTTACACTGACCAACAATTAGCACAATTATTTAAAAGGAGATGTGGTGTTGGAGTTGACATTTCAAATTTAAGGCCAGCAGGGTCAAGTGTTTCTAATGCAGCAGGAAGTACTTCTGGAGCCGTTTCATTTATGAACAGATTCTCGCATACTACTAGAGAAGTTGCTCAAAACGGCAGAAGAGGAGCTCTTATGCTTTCTATGGATATTGCACATCCTGATGTTGAGGATTTTATTACTATAAAACAAGATTTGCAAAAAGTTACAGGCGCGAATATTTCTATCAGATTATCTGATGAATTTATGCATGCTGTTGAGGCAAATGCTGAATACACTCATAAGTGGCCAATTGAATCTGACAATCCTAAATTTACAAAAACTGTAAATGCAAAAGCGCTTTGGAAAACTATTATTCAATGTGCACATAATACTGCCGAACCAGGCTTAATTTTCTGGGATCGTCAACATTGGTATTCAACTTCTTCTGTTTATCCTGGATATAAAAATACATCAACTAACCCTTGTTCTGAAATTGCAATGCAAGGAGGAGATAGTTGTAGATTAATTGCTTTAAACCTTTACAATTTTGTTGATAACCCATTTACAAAAGATGCTTCATTCAGAATGGAAGATTTCTACAAAGCTACATATGAGGGACAAAGATTAATGGATGATTTAGTTGACTTAGAGACTGAAGCAATTGAAAGAATCTTAAATAAAGTTGATGCTGATGATGAACCCGAGAACATCAAAATGGTAGAGAAGGAAACTTGGGAGCTGTTATTAAAAACTGGTAAAGAAGGAAGAAGAACAGGGCTTGGTTTTACTGCCCTAGCTGATATGGTTGCAGCACTTGGGATGGCAATTGATTCTGATGAGGCTATAGCAATGGTTGAATCAATGATGAAAGAAAAATGTAGAGCTGAATTTGATAGTTCAATAGATATGTCACTTTCAAGAGGGAGTTTTGTTGGATTTGATTCTAAAATTGAAAAAACATCAGAGTTTGTTCAAATGCTAGAAAAAGAGCTTCCTGATGTTTATGAGAGAATGATGAAGTTTGGAAGAAGAAATATCTCAATTAGTACTGTTGCTCCAACAGGAACATTAAGTATGCTAGCTCAAACCTCTTCAGGAATTGAACCAGTATTTATGACGCACTACAAAAGAAGAAGAAAATTAAATGAGCAAGATAGAGATGCAAAAGTTGACTTTATTGATGACTCAGGAGATAAGTGGCAAGAATTTAATGTTTACCACCATAACTTAAAAACATGGATGGAAGTAACAGGTGAAACTGACATTTCAAAAAGCCCTTATGCAGGAAGTACCGCTCCAGAAATTAATTGGAATAAAAGAGTTGAAATGCAAGCAGCAGTTCAGAAATACGTTACACATTCGATCAGCTCAACAATAAATTTACCTAATGATGTTTCTCTTGATGAGGTAAGTAATATTTACTTAGAATCTTGGAAGCAAGGAACAAAAGGAATTACAGTTTATAGAGATGGATCAAGATCTGGTGTATTGGTTTCTGCTGATGAAAAGAAAGATGCTGTTTTAGAAAATTCTGAATTTAGAGAGACTAAAGCGCCAGCAAGGCCAAAAAGATTAGATGCAAAAGTAGTGCGTTTCCAAAATAATAAAGAAAAATGGATTGCAGTTGTTGGATTATTAAACGGAAGACCTTATGAAATTTTTACAGGAAAGACAGAGGATGTATTTAATATGCCTGCAGCTGTGGAATACGGTTGGATTATCAAAAATAAAAGAGAAGATGGATCATCTCAATATGACTTCCAATATGAAGATAAAGAAGGGTACAAAGTAACTATGGGAGGTTTATCTCGCTCTTTTGATAAAGAATTCTGGAACTATGCAAAATTAATTTCAGGAGTTTTAAGACATGGAATGCCATTACACTATGTTGTTGATTTAATTGGAAAAATGAACCTTTATGATGAGAACATCAACACTTGGAAAAGTGGAGTTGTAAGAGCATTAAAAACATTTATTGCTAACGGAACAACTGTGAGCGATCATACTTGTGGAGAATGTGGTGATGAAGGTTTGGTTTATGAAGAAGGTTGTTTGAAGTGCGTTAGCTGTGGTTACAGTAAATGCGGATAAAGAGTTCTAAATATATTTAAATAAAAAACCCACCAGTTGGTGGGTTTTTTATTGGCTTAATATTCTGCATATTACTAGTTGTTTGTAAAAGATTTTCGATCGTTATTTTATCCATCATTACATATTATTGCTGCAAGTAACTTACTTAAGCATGAAGAATGTATTTGTATATCTAGCTTGCATCAAACATCAAAAAATGATGTAAGTGAATAGAAAATACTGATCCTCAAAAAAAACGATTTAGCAAATGGGAAAACTTGATGAAATCTTTTGATTTAAGTAATAGTAAAAAACTAAAGGGAAAACATAATTTACTTATTAATGGTGTAATAACACTGGCTTAACATTCGAGGCTTGCGCTCAAAAAATACAAGAATTGGAAGGTGTGAAAGTTAGTATCTCAACTATTACTGCAGCATAAAATAAAGTTAGGAGTTAAGAGTGTCTAGTGAGAGGTTATGGAAATTTATTTGTTTATTTGCCCTAATGAAAAAATTGCTGCAAATATTTATTGTTTTGTGTCTTATTTCCTGTGCTAATATAGTTGCACCTACTGGTGGCGAAAAAGATATTAATGCACCTATATTACAAAAAACAAACGATACAAAGAATTTCCAGCATCTTCATGAAAAAATTGTTTCATTTTACTTTGACGAGTTTATTGTGCTAAATAATTGGGAACAAAATTTTTACATTTCACCCCCAATTAATAAACGAATTCAAAAGATAATAAAAGGAAATGAGCTATTCTTAACTATTGAAGATACACTTTTAGAAAACGCAACCTACAATCTGGCGTTAAGCTCTTGTATTAAAGATTTAAATGAAGGAAATATACTTGACACGCTTAACTACATTTTCTCAACTTCTGATGTTTTAGATACGCTAACTTTAAGTGGAAAATTGCAAGATGCTTATACTTTAGATCAAATAGAAAATGCTTGGATTATGCTTTTTGAAGAAAATAAAAATGACTCTGTTATCTTTAAAGAAAATCCTAATTACATTGCAAAAACTGATAAAGAAGGCAACTTTCATTTCCCTAATTTGAACGCTAAAAACTACAAAGCTGTAGCACTTACTGAATTTGATTTTATCTATAATGAAGATGAAAGTATTGCATATTTAGATAGTTGCGTAAATGCAGAAACTGATAGCTTTTTTTGCCTATTTTCATTTAATCCTATAATAAAAATTGATAGTACAAATTCTGATACAACTGGACTAAAAACTGACAGCCCTTCTGTTGATGGTTTATTAATGGACACTCTTATAAAAGAAGAAATTTCTTATGGAAAACTTGAAATCAGAAGTAGCAATACCACACCTTGTATTTTCCAACTTTTGCAAAATAAAAAAGTAGTTAAAGAATTCTCGTTTACTAATCCTCCATATATTTTAGATGAACTTATTGCAGGGAAATATCAACTGAAATATATTAGTGATTTAAATGAAGATAGGAAATGGACAACTGGAAATTGGGCAAATAAAGTACAGGTAGAGAAAGTGCAAAATTACCCATCAGAAATAACTATTCGTTCCAATTGGGATTTAGAATTAGAGTGGCTTATTCTAGAGTAAAATTATCTCTATCTTGCAGGAAATTCATTTGCCTTCTTTTCAATTTCAAATCATCTAAGCTAATTTCTATTTGCAGAACTTCTTCCATATTTTCTTTAGCTGAAAGCAGTTCCTTTCCAAAAGCATCAAAAACTTTTGTATATCCGTTAAATGATATTCCATTTCCATCCTCTCCTACTCTGTTCACACCTATAGTAAAACACTGATTTTCTATTGACCGAGCTTTTAAAAGCGTATCCCATGCATCAATTCTTTTTATTGGCCAATTTGCCAAATAGATTAACAAATCATAATCTACATTATTTCTGCAAAAAACTGGGAAACGCAAATCATAACAAATAAGAGGGCAAATTTTCCAACCTTCTAGCTCTACAATTAAACGATTATTTCCTTTTGAAATATGTCTTCCCTCATCTATTAATGAAAACAAATGTCTTTTATCATAAGTAGAAATCTGCCCATCCTTACTAATCCAAACTAGACGATTATAAACTTTACCCTCATCATGTATCATTAATGAGCCAGCAATAACACATTTTTTTTTCTTGGATATTTCCTTCATCCAACTAACAGATTTCCCATTCATTGATTCAGATAAATGATTAGATTTTGGGCAGAAAGAAGTATTGAACATCTCAGGAAGTAAAATTAAATCAATTTCTTTAATAACAGAAATCAGTTTATCAAAATGATTTAAATTTGCATCCACATCTTCCCAATGAAGATTAGCTTGGATTAGGGTTATCGAAAGTGATTCCTTCATACTACAAACATAATAATTTGCAATAAACTACAGATGAATAGGCTATCATTTGTAATATACTTACACTTGCAAAACAATATTACTATATGACATTTGAAGATTTAAAACTACATAAATCATTGCAAAAAGCAGTGAAAGATCAAAATTACGAAACTCCAACATCAATTCAGGCTAAGGCTATTCCGCTTCTCTTAGATAAAAATGATGTTCTAGGAACTGCTCAAACAGGAACAGGTAAAACTGCTGCTTTTTCATTACCCATTTTACATCATTTAGAAAACGAATCTCAAAACCAAGGAAGAAGAAAAGTAAAGGCACTTATTGTCACCCCTACTAGAGAACTTGCCATTCAAATCGCTGAGAATTTTACTGATTACTCAAAATATAACTCTATTAAAAATACGGTTATTTATGGTGGGGTAAAGCAAATGAAACAAGTAAAAAGACTTGATGCGGGAGTTGATGTTTTAATTGCAACTCCAGGTAGATTGCTTGATCTTATCGGGCAAGGGTACATCACACTAAGAGATGTGAAATATTTTGTATTAGATGAAGCTGATAGAATGTTGGATATGGGTTTTATTCATGATATTAAAAAGATTATAAAAATGCTTCCTCAGAAAAGACAATCTCTTTTCTTTTCAGCTACTATGCCAAAAAATATTTTAGAACTATCAAAAACAATCTTGAAAAACCCTAAAAATGTATCAGTTGCTCCAGTTTCATCAACAGCAGAAACAATACAACAATATGTTTATTTCACAAATCAAACAAGTAAGAAAGAATTACTATTTCACATTTTAAAGGATAAAGAAATAAAACAAATTCTGGTTTTTTCAAGGACCAAACATGGAGCGAATAAGATTGTAAAAAATCTTAAAAAGAAGAATATTGAAGCTGCTGCAATACATGGAGATAAATCTCAAAACCAAAGGCAGAACGCTTTAAAATCATTTAAAGATGGAGGGGTGAGAGTGTTAGTTGCAACTGATATTGCTGCAAGGGGAATTGATATAAATGAGTTAAGACATGTGTTAAATTACAACATACCTAATGAATCCGAAACATATGTGCATAGAATAGGAAGATGTGGAAGGGCAGGAAAAAAAGGGATTTCAATTTCAATTTCTGAACCTGAAGAAAATGCTTATATTAGAGATATTGAAAAGCTAATTGGTAAAAAAATTGATGTAATTAAAGATCATCCTTTTCCTCAAACTGACAAGCCAATGAATGCTCAAGAAAAGAAAGAATTTGAGAAAGAAAAGAACAGAAAAAAACAAGAATTCTTTGCAAATAGAAAAAAGAAGAAAGCAAACTATAGAAAGTAAAAACATAAAAAAGGCAAGTTCAAATGAACTTGCTTTTTTTATATAATATTAGGTTTCTTTTAACTCTCTGACGAACAAGAAGCAGATAAAAACTCTCTGTTCATTTTTGCAATATATTCAATAGATATACTTTTCGGACATTCTACCTCACAAGCACCTGTATTAGTACAATTTCCAAATCCCTCTATATCCATTTGCTCTACCATATTCAATACTCTTTGTTTTGCTTCTACTTTCCCTTGTGGCAAGTAAGCAAACTGAGATACTTTAGCAGCAACAAATAGCATAGCTGAAGAATTTTTGCAAGTAGCAACACAAGCTCCACATCCAATACAAGCGGCAGCATCAAAAGCTTTATCAGCATTCATTTTAGGTATTGGCAATGCATTTGCGTCTTGTGTATTTCCAGATGTATTTACTGAAACAAACCCTCCAGATTGCTGAATTCTATCAAATGAAGATCTGTCTACAATTAAATCCTTAATCACTGGCATAGCAGCCGATCTCCAAGGTTCAATATAAATAGTTTCACCATCTTTAAACATACGCATATGCAGTTGGCAAGTAGTTACTTTTCTATCAGGCCCATGAGCCTCTCCATTAATATAAAGAGAACAAGTACCACAAATTCCCTCTCGGCAATCATGATCAAAAGCCACAGGTTCTGTGCCCTCCTTTATTAATTGTTCATTCATAATATCAAGCATTTCTAAAAAAGAAGCGTGCTCCGAAATTCCAGTAACCTTATAGGTTTCTAAACGTCCCTTTTCTTCTCTATTTTTCTGTCTCCAGACTTTAAGTGTTAAATCCATATTCTTATTTGTAAGATCTTTGTTTCAATTCAATATCCTTAAATTCTAACTCTTCTTTGTGCATTACTGCATCAGCAGGCTCTCCTTTATATTCCCAAGCTGCAACATAAGCATAATCTGTATCGTTTCTTTTTGCTTCTCCTTTTTGTAAGCCGTCTAGCTCTACTGATTCTTTTCTAAAATGCCCACCACAACTTTCGTTTCTATGTAGTGCGTCTTTTGCAAAAAGCTCTCCTAATTCTAAAAAGTCAGCTACTCTCCCCGCTTTTTCTAATTCACGGTTTAAAGAGTTTCTATCTCCAGGAATTTTTACATCCTTCCAAAAGTCATCACGTATTTTTTTTATTTCGGTCATTGCTTTTTTAAGCCCTTCCTCATTACGAGTCATACCAACATATTCCCACATTGCTTTACCTAATAACTTATGGAAATGGTCAACAGATTTTGTGCCTTTGATATTCATTAATTTTTCAATTCTATCTGAAACTTCTTTTTCAGCAGCAACAAACTCTGCGGCTTCAGTAGAAATTTTTCCTGTTCTAATTTCATTAGAAAGATAATTTCCAATAGTATAAGGCAGTACAAAATAACCATCTGCTAATCCTTGCATTAATGCAGATGCGCCTAATCTATTTGCCCCATGATCAGAAAAATTTGCCTCTCCAATACAATAACAGCCTTCAACAGAAGTCATCAAATTATAATCTACCCAAACCCCTCCCATAGTGTAGTGTACTGCGGGGTAAATCATCATTGGTTTTTTATATGGATCTTCTGCTACAATTTTCTCGTACATCTGAAAAAGATTTCCATATTTTGATTCAATAACCTCTTCTCCTAATTTTAAAATATCAGCTTCAGAAGGGTTTTGTATTCTTGCAATTGCAGCTTCTTGCTTGCCATATCTTTGGATAGCAGATGCAAAATCTAAATATACTGCTTCTCCAGTACTATTAACTCCATACCCCGCATCACATATTTCTTTAGCAGCTCTTGAAGCTATATCTCTAGGCACTAAATTACCAAATGCAGGATATTTTCTTTCCAAGTAATAATCTCTTTTATCTTCTGATAAATCAGTTGGACTTAGTTTTCCTTCACGAATCGCTAGTACATCCTCCATATTTTTTGGCACCCAAATTCTACCATCATTTCTTAATGATTCTGACATTAAAGTCAGTTTAGATTGATGCTCACCACTTCTTGGAATACAAGTTGGGTGGATTTGTGTGTAACAAGGATTTGCAAAATACGCTCCTTTTTTATGAATTTTCCAAGCTGCAGTTGCATTTGATCCCATTGCATTAGTTGATAAGAAAAATACATTTCCGTACCCTCCACTAGCAATAACAACAGCATGTGCCGAATGTCTTTCTAATTCTCCAGTCTCTAAGTTTCTAGCAATAATTCCTCTTGCTTTTCCATTCACTTTCACCAACTCAACCATCTCATGACGATTGTACATAGTAACCTTTCCTTTTGCAATTTGTCTGTTTAATGCTGAATAAGCACCTAATAATAACTGTTGACCTGTTTGTCCTTTAGCGTAAAATGTTCTCGAAACTAATACTCCTCCAAACGAACGATTATCTAATAGCCCGCCGTAATCTCTACCGAAAGGGACTCCCTGTGCTACACATTGATCAATTATATTGCCTGAAACCTCTGCTAATCTGTATACATTAGCTTCTCTAGATCTGTAATCTCCTCCTTTAACCGTATCATAAAATAACCGATAAACAGAGTCCCCGTCATTTTGATAGTTTTTTGCTGCATTAATCCCTCCTTGTGCCGCTATAGAGTGTGCTCTTCTTGGAGAATCTTGATAACAAAATGATTTTACATTATATCCCATTTCTGCAAGTGATGCGGCCGCAGAACCACCAGCCAAACCGGTACCAACAACTATAATATCAATATTTCTTTTGTTAGCTGGGTTAACAAGATTAATCTTGTTTTTATGATTGGTCCATTTATCTTTTAATGGTCCATCTGGAATCTTAGAATCTAAAACTGACATAGCTTAATTTTTAATTTTGTGTAAAATAATGGAACAATGCAATAAATATAAATCCAAAAGGAATTATAATAGCATAAAGTGTTCCTAATTTCTTTATTATTGGAGTGTACTTATTATGATTAAATCCTACTGACTGAAATGCTGATTGAAAACCATGAGATAAATGAAGTGCTAAGAAAATAAAAGCAACACAATAAATTGAAACTCTAATTATATCTTGAAATTTATGATGTAATTCTTCCCAATACCGGAATTCGCCATTATGCAATCCACTCCAATCGCCATCAATAAATTTTGTTTTGATTTCTGGAAACCAAAAATCATAAAAGTGTAAGGCTAAAAATAGCATTACCATGATGCCTGTGATAAGCATATTTCTACTCATCCAATTTGAGTTTTCTGATGGCTTGTCCATTGCGTATTTAATAGGTCGCGCGGCACTATTTTTCCTTTCTAAATACATTCCCATTGCTAAATGAAACAAAAATCCAAATATCAATATAGGCTGCAGTACAAACTGAATTAATCCATTTGTTCCCATAAAATGAGATATCTCATTAAATAAATCAGCACTGATTACCGAAAATAAATTGATTACAAAATGTTGCATTAAAAAAAACAACAGGAAAAAACCTGACAAGGCCATTAAAACTTTTCTTCCAACTGAAGAATCTGATAATCCATTACTCATTTTATTATTTTATAATATTAAATGGCAAAGGTAAGGTAGATAGTGCAAATAAACAACCTATTTTCTAATTCATAATAATTATAGATAAGCCTTATTTTACTACCTTTGACATTCTTTTAAAAATAACAGATGAAATACTTAACAATTGACAGGCAGCTATTTATAAAAAATAGGTTATTACTTAATGCTAAAATAAAAGGGAATGATCTCGCCATTTTTAATGCAAATGATATAATGCCAACTAATGCAGATGGGACTATGCCATTCAAACAGAACAATGATTTATTTTGGTTAAGCGGGGTTGACCAAGAAGAGAGTATTTTAGTTTTATTTCCAAATCATCCTGATGAGAATATGCGTGAAGTTATATTTTTAAAAGAAACAAATCAGCATATTGCCATTTGGGAAGGTGCAAAACTCACTAAAAATGATGCTTTTAAAGTATCAGGAATTAAAACTGTTTTTTGGTTAGATGAGTTAGAAACTAAATTGTATGAGATGATTTCAAAATGCGATAGCATCTATCTGAATAAAAATATTCATAGCAGATCAGCATCTGATGTTCAAACAAGAGATGACAGATTCAGAAATATGATTACTGATAAATACTCAAATAAAGCAATAAAAGAAGTTGCTCCTATAATGCATGAGTTAAGAGCTATTAAGTCTGATATTGAAATTGCACTAATGCAAAATGCATGTAATATCACAGAAAAAGGTTTGAGAAGAATTCTTCCATTTATTAAGCCAGGAGTTATGGAATATGAAATTGAAGCTGAATTGATGCATGAGTTCTTAAGGAATCGTTCTAATGGGTTTGCTTATCAACCAATTATAGGATCTGGAGTTGATTCATGCGTTTTACATTATATTGAAAACAACAAGGCTTGTAAAGATGGAGACATCTTACTCATGGACTTTGGGGCAGAATACGCAAATTATGCCTCTGATTTAACAAGAACTATACCTGTAAATGGGAAATTCTCTGAACGACAAAAAGCAGTCTACAATTCAGTGCTTCATGTGATGAAGGAAGCTACAAAAATGCTAGTTCCAGGAACAAAGTTGAAAGAGTATAATGCTGAAATTGGAAGAATAATGGAATTAGAACTCATCAAGCTAGCACTTTTGGATAAACATGATGTGCAAAAACAAGACCCTTTAAAACCATTATACAAAAAATATTTTATGCATGGAACTTCACATTATTTAGGGCTTGATGTTCATGATGTTGGTAATTTTGATTGGTCAATGAAAGAAGGGATGGTGTTTACTTGCGAGCCCGGAATCTATATTTTAGAGGAAGAATTAGGTGTCAGATTAGAAAATGACATCTTAGTTACAGCAAATGGACCAGATGATTTAATGAAAAATATTCCTATTGAAATAGAGGAAATTGAAGGTTTAATGAATAATTAAAATATACTTTATTAAATGTTCTTCGTGGCATCCCATCCCTGTGCGGTTAGAGGATGTGAGCTTCCATCATTAGCTATAAAATTATTTCCTTGTGATTTATCAGTAACAAATCCTACAATAGTAAAATCAGGATCGTTCTTTAATTTTTCATAATGTTCTTGGCCAATAGTAAAAAGCAATTCGTAATCCTCTCCACCATTTAGAGCGCAAAAAATAGGATTCATATTAAACTCATTTGCTAAATTCATAGCAGTATAATCTACAGGAATTTTGTCTTCATGTAAAGTAATCCCAACTTCTGATGATTTTGAGAGATGTAACGCTTCAGAAGAAAGTCCATCTGAAATATCAATCATTGAAGTAGGAACTATATCTAATTCTTTTAAAATTTGAGTATATTTTGTAGCCGCCTCTGGTTTTAATTGCCTTCTTAATACATAATCATTACCTGTTAAATCAGGTTGCATTGTAGGGTTTTCCTTAAACATTTCTTTCTCTCTATTTAGGATCTGAAGTCCTAAATAAGCAGCTCCTAAATCTCCAGTACAAACTACTAAATCATTTACTTTTGCTCCGCTTCTATAAGTAATTTTATCCTTTTCAACCTCACCTAAAACCGTAACACTTATCATCAAGCCAGATGTTGAAGAAGTAGTGTCCCCACCTACCAAATCTACCTCATAATGTTCGCAAGCTAATTTTATTCCATCATATAATTCTTCAAGTGCCTCAACTGTATACCTATTACTTAAAGCAAGCCCAAGTGTTATTTGTTTTGAATCACCATTCATAGCGCAAATATCAGATACATTTATAGCTACAGCTTTGTATCCTAAATGCTTTAATGGCATATAAGCTAAATCAAAATGAACTCCCTCAACTAGCAAATCAGTACTAACTAATTGATACTTATCTCCAATATCAATAACAGCAGCATCATCACCAATACCTTTAACAGTTGAACTATTTTTAGTTATAATTCCATTTGTTAAATTATCTATTAAACCAAACTCCCCCAAACTCTCAATTGAAGTTGTATTCACGCCTTTATCTTCTAATATACTCATGGTGCAAAGATAGAGAAAATATGCGCTTTATTTTGTATCTTTGCAGCCCTGAATTAGAACAATTCTAAATAAATGATTAAAATAAGTAATTCTGCAAAAGAAAGATTACTTTATCTACTAGATAAAGACACTGAAAACAAGCAATTTGTAAGAGTTGGTGTTGAAAGTGGTGGGTGTTCGGGTTTAAACTATAAATTAGACTTTGATAATTCAAGAAATGATGAAGATGAATTAATTGAAGACAATGACATCAAACTGTTAATCAATAAAAAAAGTTTTTTATACTTAGTTGGTACTACCTTAGAGTTTTCTGACGGACTAAACGGAAAAGGGTTTGTATTCAACAACCCAAATGCAAGCAGAACCTGTGGTTGTGGGGAAAGTTTTTCTTTATAATAATTTACAAAAATGAGTGAGCAAAAAAAACAGTCGGAAGACGAGTTATTAGAAAAGGTAACATCAACCGAATATAAATACGGATTTACAACAGACATTGAATCAGACACTATCCCAAAGGGGCTTTCAGAAGATGTGGTGCGCATTATTTCTGCAAAGAAAAATGAACCGGAATGGATGTTGGAATACCGATTAAAAGCGTATAAATCTTGGTTGGAAATGGAAGAGCCAAATTGGGCAAACATTAACTATACCAAACCTAATTATCAGGATGTAATCTATTATTCAGCACCTAAACAAAAACCTGTTTTGGATAGTTTAGATGATTTAGATCCAGAAATGAAAAAGACTTTTGATAAGTTAGGAATTTCAATTGATGAACAAAAGAAATTAGCAAATGTAGCTGTAGATATCGTAATGGATTCAGTATCAGTAGCTACTTCTTTTAAAGATACTTTAGCTGAGAAAGGAATTATTTTCTGTTCTATCTCTGATGCTATTAAAGATCACCCAGAGTTAGTAAAAAAATATTTAGGAACAGTTGTTCCTGCTAGAGATAATTTCTTTTCTGCACTAAATTCAGCCGTATTTTCTGATGGTTCCTTTTGTTATATTCCAAAAGGAATAAAATGCCCAATGGAACTTTCTACTTATTTCAGAATTAATGAAGCAGGAACTGGGCAATTTGAAAGGACATTATTAATTGCTGATGAAGGTTCTCAAGTAAGTTATTTGGAAGGCTGTACAGCTCCAATGCGAGATGAAAATCAATTGCATGCTGCAGTAGTAGAATTAATCGCTATGGATGATGCAGATATAAAATATTCTACTGTACAAAACTGGTACCCAGGAAATGCAGAGGGTGTTGGTGGAGTCTTCAACTTTGTAACTAAAAGAGGGATTTGTCACAAAAACGCAAAAATCTCTTGGACACAAGTAGAAACAGGTTCAGCAGTAACTTGGAAGTATCCTTCTTGTATTTTGAAAGGGGATAACTCAATTGGAGAGTTTTTCTCAGTTGCAGTAACTAACAACAGACAACAAGCAGATACTGGAACAAAAATGATTCACTTAGGCAAAAACACTAAAAGTACTATTATCGCAAAAGGAATATCAGCAGGAAAAAGTGATGGAAATTATAGAGGATTAGTCAAAATTTCAAAGGGTGCTATTAATTCTAGAAATTTTTCTCAATGTGATTCTTTACTAATGGGAGATAAATGTGGGTCGCACACTTTCCCTTATATTGAAGTTAAAAACAACTCCTCCAAAGTAGAGCATGAAGCAACTACCTCAAAAATTGGAGAAGATCAAATATTCTATTGCAACCAAAGAGGGATAGGGACAGAAGCTGCAATTGCCTTAATTGTAAATGGGTATTGCAAGGATGTACTTAACCAATTACCAATGGAATTTGCAGTAGAAGCACAAAAATTATTAGAAATCAGCCTTGAAGGTTCAGTAGGTTAAAAACAAGAAAATGTTACAGATAAAAAACTTAAAAGCAGGAATTGAAGATAATCAAATCTTAAAAGGAATAAACTTAGAAGTGAAGGCAGGGGAAATCCATGCTATCATGGGGCCTAACGGTTCTGGCAAAAGTACTCTATCGGCAGTAATTGCTGGTAATGAAGACTATGAAGTTGAAGGCGGAAATATTAATTTTAACGGAAAGAATTTATTGGAATTAGATCCAGAGGAAAGAGCAAATAATGGTGTATTTCTTTCTTTTCAATATCCCGTTGAAATTCCTGGAATTTCAGTTTCTAACTTTATAAAAACTTCAATTACAGAAAAAAGGAAAGCACAAGGTTTAGATCCTATTCCAACTAAGGATTTGTTAAAAATGATGCGAGAAAAGATGGAGCTTTTAAGCATCAAGCAAGGTTATTTATCCCGCAACATGAATGAAGGATTCTCTGGTGGAGAAAAGAAAAGAAATGAAATTTTTCAGATGGCAATGTTAGATCCTAAATTAGCTATTTTGGACGAGACTGATTCTGGGCTGGATATTGACGCGCTTAGAATTGTGGCTAATGGAGTAAACAAACTAAGAAGTGCGGATAATGCAACTATTATTATTACTCATTACCAAAGATTACTGGACTATATTGTCCCAGACTTTGTACATGTATTATACAATGGGAGAATCGTTAAGTCGGGAGGAGCAGAATTAGCGCATGAGCTAGAAGAAAAAGGGTATGATTGGGTAACTAATGAAGAAGATAAAAAGTGGGCTTAATTGAAAATTTAAAATCGTATTCGGAAGGGGTGCAGATTTCTGATGAAAAGAAAAAGGTTTTTACTTCTTTCATGTCAAAAGGATTTCCAACAACCAAAGATGAGGAGTGGAAATATACTTCACTTAAAAAGATAGTTACTAAAGAATACACTATTGAAAATACAGGAGAAATTATTGATTCCTCTACAGTTATAAAATATTCTTTAGGATTTGAGAATAGAATTATTTTTTCTGATGGAAAACTAATCGGAAGTCCAAATATAAAAGGAGTAAGTATTAATGGTTTTTCTAATTTTGAAAGTAATACAACTGATAGTGTTTTACAACTAAATAAAGCCCTTGCTCAAAATGGATTTACTATTACAGTGGATAAAAACACCGTACTAGAAAGTCCTATTGAAATTTTGTTTTTTACAAATACAGAAAATAATTTTTCTCAATACAGAAACCTAATTTCTGTTGGAGATAATGCTGAGGTAAAGTTTGTAGAAAGAATTCAAACTCTTAATGATTCTACTTCAATGGTAAATAATTTTACTCAGATTCATTGCGCTAAAAACACAAAGGTAGAATACAACAAAATACAAAACAACACGCCAGGATCTAGACTAATTGACACAGTAAATGTATATCAAGAACAAGATTCTACTTGCGATATTAACACACTTATTTTTGGAGGTTCATTCACCAGAAACAACTTAAATTTTGAACAAAACGGTTCTAATTGCGAAAGCAATATGAATGGTGTTTCAATATTGAATGACAATCAACTTGCTGACAATCATACTTTTGTGGATCATAAAAGTGCACACTGTAGAAGTAATGAGATGTACAAAGGTGTTTATTTGGGGAATTCCAAAGGAGTATTTAATGGTAAAATTATGGTGCGCCCTGATGCACAAAAAATTGATGCATTCCAATCTAACAACAATTTATTATTAAGTGATAATTCTACTATTGACAGCAAACCACAATTAGAGATTTATGCTGATGATGTAAAGTGTAGTCATGGTTGTACTATTGGTCAATTGGATGAAAAAGCACTTTTCTACATGAGAAGTAGGGGGATTGGTATTGAAGAAGCAAAGGCGGTTTTAACCTACGCATTTGCATCTGAAGCAATTGAAAACATCTCTGTAGAAGAAGTTAAATTATTAGCTCAAAAATTATTAGCCCAAAAACTAAATGTTGATTTAGATTTCAGTTTATAGATGTTAGACATTAAGAAAATACGAGCACAATTCCCTATCCTAAACCGCAAGGTAAATGGAATGAGTTTGGTGTATTTTGACAATGGAGCTACAACACAAAAACCACAATCTGTAATTGATGCAGAAGCAAATTATTATACTGATGAAAATTCCAATGTACATAGGGGAGTTCATTTTTTAAGCGGATTAGCAACTGATAAATTTGAAGAAACAAGAAATACTGTTCAAGCATTTATTGGTGCAAGACACAAGCATGAAATCATCTTTACTAAAGGAACAACTGATTCCATAAACCTTGTTGCAAATGGTTACAGAACACTATTAGGTGAAGGTGATGAAATCATTATTTCAGCATTAGAGCATCATTCTAATATTGTGCCTTGGCAAATGTGTTGCAAAATTTCAGGTGCAACTTTAAAGGTCATTCCTCTGCTAGATAATGGAAGTTTGGATATGAATGAATTTGACAACCTTCTTTCTAAAAACACAAAATTAGTATCAGTTAGTCATATTTCTAATACTCTGGGGACAGTAAATGATATTGAAGCTATTATAGAGAAAGCACATAACTTTAGTGCAAAAGTAATGATTGATGGAGCTCAAGCGGCTTCTCATGTTGCTTTGGATATGCAAAAACTGGATGCTGATTTCTATTGCTTTTCAGCACATAAATTGTTCGGACCAACAGGAGTTGGAGTTTTGTATGGGAAAGAAGAAATTTTAAATGTCCTACCGCCTTACCAAGGTGGTGGAGAAATGATAAAAGAAGTTAGTTTTGAAAAAACTACTTACGCTTGTTTGCCTCATAAATTTGAAGCAGGAACACCTAATATTTCTGGAGTAATTGCTTTTAAACAAGCCATTGATTTTATTACAGATCTAGGAGTTTCAGAAATTGCAAAATATGAGGAAGAACTATTACGATATGCAACTGCTGAGGTATTAAAAATTGAGGGACTAAAAATTTATGGGACAGCTGCACATAAATCAGCTATTATTTCATTTAATATTGAAGGATTGCATCCTTATGATATAGGTTTGATTGTAGATAAAATGGGAGTTGCTATCCGAACAGGACACCATTGCACACAACCAATTATGGACAGGTTTAACATTCCTGGAACGGCAAGAATTTCATTGTCCGTTTATAATACTAAACAAGAAATTGATGTTTGTGTAAAAGCAATTAAAAAGGCAAAATTGATGTTGTCATAATGAGTGCTATACAAGAAATACAAGCTGAAATTATTGAAGATTTTGCAATGTTTGACGATTGGATGCAAAAGTACGAATACCTTATTGATTTAGGAAAAGAACTCTCACCAATTGAAGAACAATACAAAACAGAAGACAACTTAATAAAAGGTTGCCAAAGTAGAGTTTGGCTTCATGCAGAACACACTAAAGGAAAGATTATTTATACAGCAGATAGTGATGCTATTATGACTAAGGGAATTGTAGCTATTTTAATAAATGTGCTTTCGGGACAATCTCCATCAGAAATTGCAAATGCAAAACTTGACTTTATAAACGAAATAGGATTAAAAGAACAGCTCTCTGCTACTAGAGCAAACGGTTTACTATCCATGATAAAACAAATGAAAATTTACGCATTAGCTTACAGTAATTAATATGAAAACAGAAGAAGAATTACAAAAAATTGGGGAAGAAGTAGTTGAGGTTATTTGTGAAATATACGATCCTGAAATTCCAGTAAACATCTATGCCTTAGGTTTGATATATGATGTAGAAGTTAGTGAAGATTGTGATGTTAAAATTACCATGACACTTACTACTCCGAATTGCCCAGTTGCCGAAACACTTCCTGTTGAAGTAGAAGAAAAAGTAAAAACCTTACCTTCAGTTAAAGATGCAAAAGTAGAAATAACGTTTGAGCCAACTTGGACAAAAGAAATGATGAGTGAAGAAGCAAAACTAGAACTCGGTATGTTATAAAACATGGGAGATGAAATTGTAAATAGAGTAGCAAATAGTGCCCTAATCACAATTGATTTAGCAGACTATGCACCTAGTCAATCTATTTCTGTTTTAGATGTAAAGGATTTTCTTTTTGAAGAGATTATCCTAAAAGAAAAAGAATTCAGAACCAATTTAAAAGAATTTGATTTTTCTATCTACAAAGATAAAATAGTAGCAATAAATTGTAGCTCAGATGCTATTGTCCCTATGTGGGCTTTTATGCTAGTTACTTCTTACTTGAAAGGTATTGCTAGCGAAATCTATTTTGGAAAAAAAATGGATGTATTTCAGGAAATATTCACTGCTAATATTGATGCTATTGATAGCACAGAATTTGAAAACAAAAAAGTGATTGTAAAAGGTTGTGGTCAAATTCCTTTAAGCGCTTCACTTTATATGGCAATTACCAAAAAATTGCAAAACACAGTAAGTAGTCTAATGTTTGGGGAGGCTTGTTCGGCTGTTCCCATTCTTAAAAATAAATAATGAATAAAAATATTCAACATATAAACACTCAGATTGCTGAGCACAAAAGAGATGTAGTAAATCATCCGTTATACAGCCAACTTAACACCATTGAAGATGTTCAAAAACTCATGAAAGTTCATGTATATGCTGTTTGGGACTTTATGTCCTTATTAAAAGGATTACAAATTGAATTGACCAGCACCACTCTTCCTTGGAAACCTATTGGGGACAATAAAATAAGAAGGCTGATTAACTCTATTGTGCTGGAAGAGGAAAGTGATGTTGATGCAGATGGTAAGCCTGCCTCACACTATGAAATGTACTTGGATGCCATGAAAGAATGTGGTGCCAATACTAATGAAATTGAAAACTTTGTAGATAGCATTACTGACATTAACTTACCTAAAGTTAATACCGCTATTGATTCCTTTTTAGCTACCACTTTTGATGTATTAAAAACTGGAGATGCCCATAAAATTGCATCTGCTTTTACTTTTGGTCGTGAGGATTTAATACCAGATATGTTTACGGCTATTGTAAATGATTTGAGCAAAGAATATAAGTTAGATAAGTTTGTGTATTACCTAGAAAGACACATAGAGTTAGATGGTGGAGAACACGGCCCATTAGCTCTACAACTTATAACTGATTTATGTGGTGATGACAAACAAAAATGGGAAGAAGTAGAACAAACGGCTAAGGATTGCCTAGTAGCTCGTAAAGAATTATGGGATGTAGTTTTAAGTAATTTGAATTAACCTTTTACTTCCCTTCCTCATAAGTTTTAATAGAATGCTCTACTGACTGGTTGATTTGGTTCAATTCTGTAGCTGTAAAATCACGGTATTCCCCAACAGGAATGTCTAATTTAATATTCATAATTCTTACCCTTTTCAGCTTCCTAACATCATATTCTAAATATTCGCACATCCTTCTAATTTGTCGGTTCAATCCTTGAGTTAGTATAATCTTGAACTTCTTTTTATCGGTTTGCTTCACAAAACATTTACGAGTAAGGGTATTCAAAATTGGCACCCCATTTGCCATAGCTTCAATAAATTCTTTGGTGATTGGCTTACTAACGGTTACTTCATATTCCTTCTCATGATTGTTTCTGGCGCGCAAAATCTTGTTTACAATATCCCCATCATTCGTTAGAAAAATCAAGCCTTCTGAAGGTTTGTCCAATCTTCCAATAGGGAAAATACGGGTAGGATAATTAATATAATCGATAATATTATTCTTTTCTCGCATTTGGTCGGTAGTACAAACAATACCCACTGGTTTATTAAAAGCAATATAAACCATCTTCTTCTTTTTGGCTCTGTGCACCACTTTTCCGTTTATACTTACCTCGTCTTCATCAGAAACTTTTGTTCCCATTAAAGGAATTTCCCCATTTATTTTTACTCTTCCTTGGTCAATTAATTTATCAGCAGCACGCCTTGAGCAATACCCTATTTCTGATAAGAATTTATTGATTCTTGTAAGTTTATTTTCTTCCATAATATAATGCAAAAATACATTAAAATATTGTTAACATCTCATTTTAAAAACAACTGAAATGAAAGTGATATGCGTTATTGGTTTTTTAAATTTGCCTAAACAAAAAAATAAACTAATGACTAAGAGATTTTTATCAATCGTAATGGCAGGATTCTTCTCATTTACAGCGATAGCTGATGAGGGAATGTGGTTGCCACAACTTTTACAAGCAATGAATGAGGGTGATATGCAAGCTCACGGATTGCAATTAACTGCTGAGGATTTATACTCAGTAAACAACTCATCAATGAAAGATGCAATTGTTTCTTTAGGAGGGTTTTGCACAGCTGAAATGATTTCTTCAGAAGGTTTAATGCTTACAAATCACCACTGTGCATTTGGTTCTATTCAAGAACATTCAAGCGTTAGTAACGACTATTTAAAAGATGGTTTCTGGGCAATGAGTCGTGATCAAGAATTAGCAAATGAGGGCTTAACGGCATCATTTTTAGTAAGTATTGAAGATGTAACTGCAAGAGTAGTTGCTGAGCTTAATACTGATATGACTGAGCAAGAAAGAAGAGCTAAAATTAGAGAAATTTCTAAAACTATTGTTGATGAAGCTACTGAGGATACATATTACAATGCAAGAGTAAAATCATTCTTTGGTGGAAATGATTTCTACATTATGAAATATGAAACTTTTAAAGATGTAAGATTAGTAGGGGCGCCTCCATCCTCAATTGGAAAATTTGGTGGAGACACTGATAACTGGATGTGGCCAAGACACACTGGAGATTTTGCACTTTATAGAATTTACTGTGCTCCTGATGGAACTCCAGCTGAGTACTCAGTTGAAAATGTTGCTTACCAACCAAAACACCACTTACCAATCCAATTAAATGGAGTTGAAAATGGTGACTATACTATGATTTTTGGTTTCCCTGGAAGCACTGACAGATACTTAACTTCTTATGGAGTGAAAGAAGCTTTAGATATTACGAATCAAACTACTGTTGATATCCGTGATGAGAAGTTGGCAATTATGAAAGCTGGGATGGATGCTAGTAAAAAAACTAAAATTCAGTATGCTGCTAAATATGCTCAAACTTCTAACTATTGGAAATACTTTATTGGTCAATCTAAAGGGTTAAAATCAATGAAGGTTTATGATAAAAAAGTTGCTATTGAAGATGAATTCAGAGCTTGGGTAGCTGAAGATGAAGCAAAAGTTGAAAAGTATGGTGAAGCTTTAGATTTAATTGAAAGCGCTTACAAAACAAATCAGAAAATTGCTTTAAACAGAACTTACTTAAATGAAGCTGTTTTTATGGGTTCAGAAATTATGTACTGGTCGTTTAAAATGAATAGAGCAATTGCATCTTTACCTAAGGAAGGAAAAGAGAGAAATGTTGCTATTAGAGCTATTAAAAAAGAGGCAAAAGAATTCTATAAAGATTATAACACATCAGTTGATCAGGAATTATTTGCTTCTATGTTGGAGATGTACTACTACCATGTGCCTAAAACACAACATGCTCCTGTATTTAAGAAAATTGAGAATCAACTATTTGGTTTCAAAAAGTTAGATTTTGATTGGTATGCTAAAAATACCTTTAACAGATCAGTATTTTCATCAAGGGAGAAATTCTTTACTTTTTTAGAAAACCCCTCTACAATGAAAATTGAAAGAGATCCTGCTTACAAAACTTTAATGTCAATTTATAACCAATACATTGAGCAAATTTCTCCTAAAAGAGCAATTGTAAGAGAAGAGTTAACTAAAGGAAACAGATTATTTATTGCTGGATTAAGAGAAATGAATCCTGATAAAACTTACTATCCAGATGCTAACTCAACTATGAGAGCAACTTATGGTAATGTAGGTGATTACAATCCTGGTGAGGCTATGCATTATGATTACTTTACTACTATTGATGGTATCATGCAAAAAGAAGATGCTACATCAGAAGAATTCCAAGTTCCTGAAAGATTAAAAGAACTTTATGAAGTTGGTGATTACGGGCAATATGCTGATAAAGATGGCAACTTAAGAATTAACTTTATTTCTAATAATGATATTACTGGTGGTAACTCTGGTTCTCCTGTTATTAATGCTTGGGGTGAAATTGTTGGTACTGCTTTTGATGGTAACTGGGAAGCTATGAGTGGTGATATTGCTTTTGAAGAAGAAATCCAAAGAACTATTTCTGTTGATATTAGATACACTATGTTTATTATTGATAAATATGCTGGTGCAACTCACTTAATTGATGAAATGACTATGGCGCCTAAGCATGCTGACATGATGACTGAAGAAGAGTTAGCAGCTGCAGCTATGGAAACTGCTTTGGAAGACCCTAACACTATAGTTAAGGAATTAGAGCTTAAAGAATATTTAGGAGCTCAATTACCTGTATTCGATATGCACTCTTTTGGTTCAGCATTTGATATGGCTGTTGAGCAATATGGTTCTTCAAAAGAACAAAGATTCTGGTGGCACGGCAATGTATACACTACTGAGAAAAGATAATCCTTCTCGCATATAATAAAAAAGCCCTACTAATTTGGTGGGGCTTTTTTATATTTACCAAAAATTAAAGATATATTAAGAGCAATAACTACAACTATAATAGGTATAATTTTAGGTATGATGGGTATGCATTATCTAAGTATGGTGTTCTATCCCTTACATGAGGGGGTGACAATGGAAGATGCTGAAGCACTTAACAAATACATGGCAGTTGCACCTTTAGGCGCTATTCTATTAGTAATTTTTTCTCATGCTATAAGGTCATTTATTGGAGCATTAGTCGCTACTTTACTTTCTCAAGTTTCAAAATGGAAAAACTCAACTGCCATTAAGTATCAATTCTTGTTTATCGGTTTATTGTTCACTTTTGCTGGTTGGTATAATTTAGAAAACCTAATACACCCTGGCTGGTTCAAAATAGATTTGATATTCTACCTTCCAGCAGCATATCTTGGGTATAGTTTAGTTGCCAAAAGAGCTTAATAAGCTCTAGCGTTATTTCCTTCCATGTAATTCATGAAGGCTTTGTTCACCACTTTCACTCCTCCTGGTGTTGGGTAGTTTCCTGTAAAGTACCAGTCCCCTTGGTGATCAGGGCAAGAAGCATGTAAATCCGAAATAGATTGGTAGATAATTTCCACCTCAGCATTCGTTCCTGTAGGAGTCAATAGCTCACTTATCTTAGACGAAATTTCTTTAGCAGTAAAAGGCTTGTATATCGCCTGTACATGATTGACCATCTCCTCTTTTGGTATATGAGCTTGTGCTTTACACTTTTCGTATGCCTCCGTAAGTATATGTTCTTGTTTAGTATCTTTCAATAATTCAACAGCTGCATTAAAAGCAATAAAATCACCCATTTTTGCCATATCAATTCCATAACAATCAGGATATCTAATCTGTGGAGCGGAAGAAACAACTACAATTTTCTTAGGATTTAAACGGTCCAATATTCTAATAATTGATTGCTTTAAGGTAGTTCCTCTTACAATACTATCATCAATCATAACCAGATTGTCAGTAGGCTTTACGGTACCATAAGTAACATCATAAACATGAGCAACCAAATCATTTCTACTATCATCAGAAGTAATGAAGGTTCTCAATTTTGCATCCTTAATTGCTATCTTTTCAGCTCTTGGAGAAATTTCCATAATTTTAGCAATTTCGTCATGACAAGGATTATTACCTAGCTCCTGAATCTTCTTTGTTTTTACTTCATTTAAGTAAGCATGACATCCTTTTAATAAACCAAAATAAGATACCTCAGCAGTATTTGGGATATAAGAAAAAACAGTATTCTTTACATCATTACTTATTGACTTTAATACCTTTGGGAAGATACGCTTACCTAATTCTAGTCTTTCATTATAAATTCCGACATCATTTCCTCTTGAAAAATAAATACGCTCAAAAGAACAAGCTTTTCTTTCTAATGGCTCACGAACTTGTTTTTCTTCAACTGTACCATCCTTTTTAATGATAAGTGCATGCCCTCTTTTAATTTCCTTAACATCTTCAATATTTACATTAAATGAAGTTTGTATAACTGGTCTTTCTGATGCAACTACAACAATCTCATCATCTTTATAATAATATGCTGGGCGAATAGCATTTGGGTCTCTCAATGCAAAAGCATCTCCATGTCCCATCAAGCCACACATTACATAACCTCCATCCCAATACTTTGCGGATTGTGTTAAGATATCTTGTAAATCCAACTCCTCTTCAATTACTTTAGTAATCTCTTTTTTAGAGAATTTATCTTTATGTTGATAGTAAATATCATCATTTGCCTCATCTAAGAAATGACCAATTTTTTCCAATATTGTAACGGTATCCGCTTTTTGTTTTGGGTGCTGCCCTAAGTCAACTAATTGATTAAACAGCTCATCAACATTTGTCATGTTAAAGTTGCCTGCTAAAACAACATTCCGTGTTTTCCAATTATTTTGTCTTAAAAAAGGATGACATTGTTCAATGGTATTTTCTCCAAAAGTACCGTATCTTAAGTGTCCTAAAAATAACTCACCTGTAAATGGCAGATTATCTTTCATCCAGTTTGGATCTTTTAATTTTTCAGGGTCGTTTTCTTCAAGTTCAACAAACCTTCTGTTTACTTGCTTAAACACATCTTGTATTGGGTTAGTTGCTACCGATCTTTTCCTGCTAATGTATCTTTTTCCTGCTTCTACATCTAGCTTTACATTAGCCAATCCTACCCCATCTTGCCCTCTGTTGTGTTGCTTTTCCATCAACAAATACATCTTGTTTAATCCGTAAAGTGATGTTCCATATTTCTTTTGGTAAAAATCTAATGGTTTTAACAATCTTAACATTGCTACACCACATTCGTGCTTTATTGAGTCGCTCATTTAGTAGGTTTTGAGAGTGTAAACATACTTTTTATTATGCGATAATTTTCATTAATCCAGCAATACCTGGATTCGTATAAGTTTTACCATCTACTACCAAAGTAGGGATGACTCTTCTCCCATTATTTATTTGCTCAACAAGCGCTATTGCCTGTTCATTGTCAGTAATGTCAATGTATTCAAATTCAACTCCTTTTGAGTTTAAGAAATTCTTTGTGTTTACGCAATCTGGGCACCAGTCGGCACCATATACTTTAATATTCATTAGTATAAAATTTATATGTTATTTCATTTTGTATGATTGTACATTGCTTGCAGTGGGAAAGATAAGTGAATTCAAATGGTTGTTTTACATCAAAGCTACTTGGTGTTACAGCAAATAATCTGGAACATTCTAATTCTCCATCAGTAGAAAATCTTTCTATTCTAAAAAGTTCATTTTCTTCTACAATTGTAAACCAAGAGCTTGCTCCAATTCCTTTTATGAGTTGAGCTTTGCCTGAAATTTTTTGTGGTCTATTCATATCTTTCTATAGATGTAAAGTAAGACTCTAATTTACTCTTTTTAACTTCAATGATCACTCCATTTTCTACTACATAATAGTGATTGTTTGAAATACTTACATTTCTTTTGGGAGATGGAGAAATACAAAAAGGATATTTAAGTCTTAACTTTTTAATAAAAGAGGGTTCTGACGCAATAATTACTTTTGCAACAAAACGGGAACAATTTGTGCCTGGCCTAACAAGAGGTCCATATGGTAACATGCCTTTTTTTTGCATTCCTTTTGCTTTATTAAAAGCTGATTTAAAATCTACATTACTTAGAACTGAAGCATACATTTTTCCATCACTATGTGTAGCCTTCATTTGCGATAGATATAAAAGAATCTCATCAATATTTGTAATCTTATTCTCAGAAATTTCAGCATCAATTACTACTACATCTGGGTCAGTTTCTATATCTCTAACCCTACCATATCCTTTAGCAGTATGATACCTCCCAAAATCAAAATAATGCACTTTCTTTGTAGTTGAAGTAATAAGTGCTATTGCTGAATGACCAACTCTGTACTCTCCATCTTGCGATAAGATATTGTCATACCAAGCTCCAGCGGATTTTACCATTCCTTCTGGCCACGCTAGGGTAACTATAAACTCGTTTTGCATTTATTATGATATTCTTTTTATAGAGTCTGAATTTTCATTAGCAAAGTTTTCTAAAACATTAAAAAAGTGTTTTAAATCTTCATCAGTATTTTCTCCATTTATCGTTACCAACCTTACAAATACATTATCATGAAAATGACCAAAACCTACCATTAAAGTATTGCTTTCATAAAGTTTCGTGCACAAATCTTCTGGGTCAAAATCTTTATAATTAAAACACACTGATAACGAGTCTTTAAAACTATACAATGTATAATCGAAATTAGAATTTACATATTTTCTTGCTGTATCAGCAAGTGAGAATTCATGCTCAACTATTTTAGCAATTCCATTTGTGCCAATTGCTTTCCACATAGTCCAAAACTTAAGTGCATTATTTCTTCTTCCACACTCAAAAGAAGTTTGTCCCAAATTAAAATCTTCATCATGTGTTTGGTACAAATAAGCAGCATCATTATTAAATGAATTATATAGGTCATGCTTATCTTTTACTACTAAAATTGAAGTACTTAATGGGGCTCCTAAAGTTTTATGAGCATTAAAACAAAACGAATCTGTTTGCGCAATTCCCTTTACCAAGTGATTGTACTTTTTACTAAAAATAACTGATCCGCCAAATGCCCCATCTAAATGCAGCCAAATATTATTTTTCTTACAAATTGGCGCCAACCCCTCAACATTGTCGAACGCGCATAAAACAGTTGTGCCTGCAGTGGCATTTATATAAAAAGGAACCAAGCCATTTGCAATGTCATCTTCAACTTGATTTTTAAAGGCATCAATATTTATCTTTCCCTGTTCATCCGATTTTATATAACGAACATTATCTTTACCTAAGCCTGTAAAGGATGCATTTTTTGCAATTGAGTAATGAGAGTTTTCTGATGTATAAGCAATCAATTTTTCATTAATACCTCTATACTTTATCTCTATATTTACTTTATCTCTAGCCATTACTAAGGACATGAAGTTGCTCATACTTCCTCCTGTTGGAAAAGTTCCTCCTGCATTTTTATCATACCCAACCAGTTTATAAACCTGAGAAAGGATTTCTTTTTCTACTGCAACTTGCGGTCCTGCAATCTTATATGTTGCCATTGAGTTATTTAAGAAAACAGCCAATAAATCTCCTAATACAGCCTTACTATGTCTACCTCCAAAAAGCTGATTAAAAAATAGTTTTGATGAGGATTTAGGGCTTTTTAACATCAAGTCACTTAATGCAGATGTAAATTCAATACCAATTGATGCTTCATTTTGCAATGAAATATTTAACACTTCTTTTATGTCAGATGATTCTATATTTTCTGAAATAGGATTGAGTTTTTCGTCTTCTAAAAACACATCAATTAAATCATTAAAAACTTTTAAATCCTCTTTTATATTGTTCGACATTAAATATTAATTAAATTAAAGGACAAAAGTAGAAAAATAGTTTGCTTTTTAATTTTAAGAATAAGAATATCTTTTGAATACGTAAGATACCCTCTAATTATATAGAGTAAAATATTATAAAATGTGTATTTTTGTAGAATGAGAAATATTTTAATTCTACTATTTATTTTTGCTTGCCTTGATTCAAGTGCACAAATTGTTATCAACGAGTATTCAGCAGCTAATTACGATACTTACCCTGATAATTATGGAGAATATGAAGATTGGGTAGAGCTTTATAACCCAACCGCTTCTGCAGTAGACATAAACGGATGGGCTCTTTCTGACAAAGTAAGTAATCCATTAAAATGGATAATTCCGTCATCATTTGTTGTTCCGGCTGGTGGTACTGCACTAGTTTATTGTTCAGGTAGAGATGAAGTAATTGGCATGAATGCACATTCTAATTTTAAAATTACTCAAACCAAGGGTAGTGAAGTATTTATGCTTTCTGATGGTGGTGGAGTATTGCAAGATTCAATAAGAGTGTTTGCAAATCAAAATTCACATACTAGAGGTAGAGAAACAGATGGATCTGCAATATGGAGTGTTTTTGTTAATGGAACACCTAATACACCTAATATTGGTGCAATGCAAGAATACGCCAAAGCTCCTGTTTTCTCGCAAGTTGGAGGATATAATGCTGCTGCCATTAATATAACTTTAAGCTCTCCAGAGCCAAACATTACAATTTACTATACCACTAATGGAGATGAGCCAAATAATACTTCAGCTCTTTATACCACAGCAATTAACATTACAAACACAACAGTGGTAAAAGCGATTTGCTATAGCTCGGATCCAACAATTCCTTCTAGTTTTATTGATTACCATACTTTTTTTATTAATGACACTCACACTATACCTATTTTGTCAATATCGGGAAATACCGGAACAGGCGGGCTTGAAGATTTATTAGATGGTGGTTGGGGAAGCTCAGGGCTTGAGCCTGAAGGCACAATAGAATGGTTTGATAAAAACGGAATATTACTTGATAAAGGAACTGGTGAGTTTAATAAACATGGTAATGATTCTTGGGCTTATGATCAAAGAGGATTTGATTATGTGATGAGAGATCAATTTGGATATAATTACGCTTTACAAGATGAAATATTTATGACTAAGAATCGTGATAAATTTCAAAGAATAATTGTAAAAGCAGCTGCAAATGATAACTATCCTTTTTCATATGGAGGTTCTGGTGCGCATATTAGAGATGCCTATGTTCATCATTTATCTCAGTTAGCTGATTTAAGAATGGATGAAAGGTCAACTACTTCATGTATTCTATATTTAAATGGTGCTTATTGGGGTGTTTATGAAATGAGGGAGAAAGTTGATGATCATGATTTTACTGATTATTATTACGATCAGGATAAAAACAACTTGCAATATTTAAAAACTTGGGGAGGCACTTGGACTGAATATGGAGCTCCTAATTCACAACCAGATTGGAATAACTTTGTAAATTACGTTGCTGCAAACCCAATGGTTAATCAAGCAAATTATAATCAAGCAAAAAGTGAATACAATACAGGTAGTTTAATCGATTATTTTCTTTTGAATTCATATGTAGTTTGTCAAGACTGGTTAAATTGGAATACAGCTTGGTGGAGAGGAATGGATCCTAATGGAGATAAAAAGAAATGGCGTTACACGCTTTGGGATATGGACAATACATTTGACCACGGAACAAATTATACAGGCATTCCAAGTTCAGACCCTGACGCATCACCATGTGATGCAAGTACTTTAGGTAATACTGGTGGGCAAGGACATGTTCCAATTTGGAATGAAATGCTTACCAACCAAGAATTTCATGATGACTATATTAACAGGTGGCAAGATTTAGCAAATGGAGGGTTATCTTGCGATTTTATGATATATGTATTAGACAGTATGGTCGCAGTAATTGAGCCTGAAATGCCAAGACAAATTACAACCTGGGGTGGCACTTATGCTGCTTGGCAATCTAATGTTACTGATTTAAGAGATTTTATTTTAGCAAGGTGTGATAGTATGAATTCAGGTTTTGTGGATTGCGATACTGCAATTACAGGAATATTTAATGTCACAGTAGAAATAGTTGGAGTTGGAGAGGTTGAAATGAGTAATAGTAATATTATTAATCCGTTAAATTCTGGTTGGACTGACCAAAGATTTGGTGGTATTGACCTTCCTTTTGAAGTAGTAAGCGGTACATTTGATCATTGGGAGGTAATATCAGCTACATCTTATTTATACGACCCAAATATTGACACTTTAGTGCTTGACTTACAAAGTGATGTTTTAGTAAGAGCATACTTTGGAGAGAGTAGAGGTGTTGTATTTAACATAGATCCTTTAGGCACTACAACATCAATTGATATAAATGGAACGATTATTGGCGCTTTCCCTTACACCACATCAAATATGGTTGGAGACAACATCTCTTTAATGCCAAATATTGATGCTTTATATGGGTTTGATTCATGGAGTTCTGATAGTAATTTTTTATCACCTTCAACTCTTACAGAAAACATCAACTTTACTGTAACTTATGCGGATACTATTACGCTACAATTGTATAAAAAGCCTACAATTGTATATGATATTATCCCTAGCGGTACGAATACCTCAATTGATCTTAATGGTATAAATATATCGGTTTTCCCACATACTGAAATCGTATATAATGATATCTTAAATACACTAAATCCAATTATTGACCCTACTTATGGCTTTGGGTCTTGGTCAACGAATTATAACACAATGTTGAATGGAAATTCCTCTATAAATAATTCATTTTATGGAATTTCTGATGATACTATTGTTTTAAATCTTTCAACAATATCTGCCTTTATCTCAGGAAATGATACTATTTGTGATAACGCAAAAGAGAAAGGAGTTATAAATGTTTCTTTTATTGGGGTTTCTCCCTATACTTTTGTTTATTCAGAAAATGGTATTGCACAACCATCAATCACTACGAGTTTAAACCCTTATACTTTTTACACAACAGTAGAAGGGCTGTACACACTAAACAGTTTTTCAGATGCTAATGATATTGGGCAAATCAATGGAGAGGGAATTGTAACTGTTTTAGAATCACCAATAGCTGATTTCAATGCTTACCCAGATACACTTTCAATTTTGAATACTACTGTTAGCTTGACAGATAAATCCACTACAGATGGAAATTTGATTTCTTGGAAGTGGGATTTTGGAGATAATACAGCACTAGATAATAATCAGAATCCTTACCATACTTATTCAACTACAACAGGTCTCTATGATGTAAGTTTAATAGTTGCTGATGATATTGGTTGTTCCGATACTATTTCTAAAATAATTACAATTACTGACGATTATTGGATATGGGTTCCTAATTCATTTACTCCTGATTTAGATGGGAAAAATGATAAATTTTGTATTGCCTATAACGGAATTAGAGAGGCAACTTTTACTTTCAATGTTTTTGATCGATTCTCAAATCTTGTTTACTCTACATCTAATATTCAAGATTTAGATTGTGAAAATGGATGGGATGGTAAGCATCAATCAACAGGAAATGAATTGCCAATGGGTGTATATATTTACAAAATGTACTACCAAGATTATGAAGGATGGAAACATCAAGAAATTAAAGAATTAATTTTAATTAGGTAAAAGCTCTTTTACTATTGCTTATATAAATTGCAAAAACTATATTTGCAGGCATTATATTTAGCATACCATATGAGTAAATTCAAGCAATACAAACAATTAAATTTATCTAACATTCATGAAGAGGTGTTAGCAAATTGGAGAGCATCTGATGTTTTTGATAAGAGTATTGAAAGGAGAAAAAAGAATCCAACTTTTACATTTTATGAAGGACCTCCATCAGCAAATGGAATGCCAGGAATTCATCATGTAATTGCTCGTACAATTAAGGATTTATTTTGTAGATATAAAACTCTACAAGGATTTCAAGTTAATAGGAAAGCAGGATGGGATACTCATGGTCTACCAGTAGAACTTGGGGTAGAAAAAGAATTAGGAATTACTAAAGAAGATATTGGATCAACTATCTCAATTGAAGATTACAATAAGGCCTGCCGTACTAATGTGATGAAGTATAAGCAAAGTTGGGAAGACATCACTGAAAAAATGGGATATTGGGTAGATATGCAAAATCCGTATGTAACTTATGACAATAAATATATTGAAAGCGTATGGTGGTTATTAGGTAAAATGCACTCAAAAGGTTTGCTTTATAAAGGACATACAATTCAACCATTTTCACCAAAAGCAGGAACTGGTTTAAGTACACATGAACTCAATCAGCCAGGCTGCTATCGTGATGTAAAAGACACTTCAGTAGTTGCTCAGTTTAAGGTTGTAAATAATTCTGATTCTAAATTTTTATTTGACCAAACTAATAATGATGTTTATTTTCTAGCTTGGACTACTACCCCATGGACTTTACCTTCTAATACGGCCTTAGCAGTAGGCAAAAAGATTAATTATTTATTAGTAGAAACGCTAAATCAATACACAGGAAAAGTTATTTCTGTAGTAGTTGCTAAAGATTTGGCGATTAAGTATTTTAGTGCAGAAAATGCTGAACTTAAATTTGAAGATTATGAAATTGGAAAAAAAAATCTACCATTCAAAATTATCACAGAATTTAAAGGTATTGATTTAGAAAGCTTAAGATACGAACAGATTTTAGCTTATGCTCAACCTGAAGATGGAGATGCATTTAAGGTTATATTAGGAGATTTTGTTACAACAGAAGATGGTACAGGAATTGTTCATTTAGCGCCAAGTTTTGGTGCGGATGATAATCGTGTTTGTAACCAAAATGGAATTGGAAGTTTAACGCTAGTAAATAAGCAAGGAAAGTTTGTAGATGAGGTAACTGATTTTGCGGGAATGTATGTAAAAGAAGAATTTTACACTGACTCTGATAAAAAGCCAAAACTTTCAGTTGACGTACAAATTGTTATCAAATTGAAGGGGGAAAACCTCTGTTTCAAATCAGAAAAATACGAACACTCATACCCTCATTGTTGGAGAACTGACAAGCCAATTTTGTACTACCCTATTGATAGTTGGTTTGTAAAAACTACTGACTATAAAGTGAGAATGATGGAGCTTAATAACACTGTCAACTGGAAACCAAAATCAACTGGAGAAGGAAGGTTTGGTAAATGGCTTGAAAACTTAGTTGATTGGAATTTATCTCGTTCAAGATTTTGGGGGATTCCTATTCCTATCTGGAGAACAGAAGATGGAGAAACTGAAATTTGTATCAGCTCAGTAGAACAATTAAAATCTGAAATTGAAAAATCAATTTCTGCTGGAATTATGAAATTTAATCCTTTGACTAATTTTGTTGTTGGAGATATGTCAGATAAAAATTACAATTCTTTTGATTTGCACAGACCTTATGTTGATGATATTATTTTAGTGTCAAAAGATGGAAGTCCAATGAAAAGGGAATTAGATTTAATTGATGTTTGGTTTGATTCTGGGTCAATGCCTTACGCTCAATTGCATTATCCATTTGAAAACAAGGACATCTTTGAAAAAAATTATCCTGCTGATTTTATTGCTGAGGGGGTTGATCAAACAAGAGGTTGGTTCTTTACTTTGCATGCGATTTCTACTATGCTTTTTGATTCTGTTGCGTATAAAAATGTAATCTCAAATGGATTAGTTCTAGATAAAAACGGAAATAAAATGTCAAAAAGATTGGGGAATGCAGTAGATCCTTTTATAACAATTGCCAAATACGGAGCTGATGCTACAAGGTGGTATATGATATCTAACGCACAGCCTTGGGATAATTTAAAGTTTGATGAAGGTGGAATTGTTGAGGTGCAAAGAAAGTTTTTTGGTACACTTTATAACACTTATTCTTTCTTTGTGCTTTACGCTAACATTGATGGCTTTAACTACTCAGAAGATGATGTCCTTATAAGTGAAAGAACAGAGTTGGACAGATGGATATTATCTGAGTTAAATACTTTAATAAAAGAAGTTGAAGCAAATTATGAAAGCTATGAGCCAACAAGAGTTGCTCGTTTAATTCAAGATTTTGTAATGAATAAATTGAGCAACTGGCATGTTCGTTTAAGCAGAAGACGCTTTTGGAAAGGAGAGTATAATACTGAAAAAGTTGCTGCTTATCAGACTTTATTTGAATGTTTAGAAAAAGTAGCGTTACTCTCTTCACCAATCGCGCCATTTTTTATGGACAGATTGTTCCAAGATTTAAATATTGTAAGCAGAAAACACTCTGCATTTTCAATTCATTTATCAGATTTTCCAAAATCAGATGCAAGTGTAATTAACAAAGATTTAGAGCGAAAAATGCAATTGGCACAAAATGTAACTTCACTTGTCTTATCCTTAAGAAAAAAGGAAAGATTAAGAGTTCGTCAACCTCTCCAAAAAATAATGATACCTATTTTAAATGCAAAAATGCAAAAAGATATTGATGAGGTTTCTACTGTTATTTTAAGTGAAATAAATGTAAAAGAAATTGAATTTTTAGGTAAAGATTCTGATGTTTTGACTAAACAAATTAAACCCAACTTTAAAACACTAGGGCCTAAATTTGGAAAAGATATGAAATTAATTTCTAGTATTGTAAATCGATTTTCAGTAGATGATATTAAGAAAATTGAGAGGGATGGAAACTATATAATGAATGAAAGAATTACTATTGATATTTCTGATGTTGAAATTACATCCAAAGACATTCCTGGCTGTATAGTTGCAACAAATAACGGCTTAACAGTTGCATTGGATATTACACTTTCTGATGGATTGAGAGAGGAGGGTTTGGCAAGAGAATTTATAAATCGTATACAAAACTTAAGAAAGGATAGTGGTTTTAAAGTTACAGACAAGGTAAAAATACAGGTTGAAAAAAATGATAGTTTAACAGCTGCTATTAAGAATAATTTCACTTATATTTGTGATGAAACTTTAGCTGTGCAATTAGATTTTGAAGTGCATACAATATTAAATGGCTCTGAAATTGAATTAATTGACAACATTTCAACTAAAGTTCTTATAATTAAAAATTAACATTATGGTAGAAAAAACAACATACTCAGCAGATGAATTAGAAGAATTCCAAAAAATAATACTTGCAAAAATTGAAAGTGCAGAAGATGACTTAAAAGTATTAAGAGCTGCAACAGCAAATGATTCGGATAATGGAACGGAAGATACCTCTCCAACATTTAAACAGTTTGAAGAAGGCTCAACTACTTTATCCAAAGAAGAAAATATTAAATTAGCTGAAAGACAAGCAAAGTTTATTTTACATCTTAATAACGCTTTGTTAAGAATCAAAAATAAGACTTATGGCATATGCCGTATTACAGGTAAATTAATTGCTAAAGAAAGGTTGAACTTGGTTCCTCATGCCACATTAAGTATTGAGGCAAAAAAAGCTCAATAAATACTTGCTTTGAAAAAAATATTTTTCACCACATTTCTTTTAGTATTATTTGATCAAATTCTTAAATTTTATATAAAAACATCTATGTTTTTAGGTCAAGAATTTCAAATTTTTGATTGGTTTATAATACACTTTACTGAAAATAACGGGATGGCCTTTGGAATGGAGTTTGGGGGATATACTGGAAAAACAATATTAACATTATTTCGAATAATAGTAGTTGGATTTGGAATTAAATATGTGAATGATATTGTAAGAGAAAATCAAATTTCTAGAGGTTCATTAATTGCTTTAGGCCTAATTATTGGTGGCGCAATAGGCAATATAATAGATAGTTGTTTCTATGGGCTGATCTTTAATGAAAGCTTTAACAATGTGGCTGCTTTTTTACCTGAAACTGGAGGATACGCTCCTCTGCTTCATGGGAAGGTTGTAGATATGTTTTATTTTCCTCTGATAAATTCCCACTTCCCTGATTGGATGCCATTATGGGGTGGTGATCATTTTATCTTTTTCCGACCCGTTTTTAATATTGCTGATGCTGGAATTTCAGTTGGGATTTTTATGATTCTACTTTTTTACAGAAAAGAGTTTAGTTAAGCCTTCCTCTTTGCATATCACCATAAATTGTACCTTTAATCTCTTTAGTGTTCGAAATTTTCTTAATATATTTTTGATTAAAATTTCTTAAAAACCCTAAAATCATAAATTGTAATTTACTACTTAAAGAAACCTTAACCTCACCCCAACTTTCAAGGAATGGGTAATTATATTTGGATAAAAATGGACCAAATACTTTAATTGCCCTGTCTTTAATCTCATTAGAATAATATAACGAAAGGTCTTTCTTTTTTCCCGTTGTTTTGTTTGCTACAGGTAAGGGTTTTGGGTTTGAAACTCCGGATTTTTTAAGTGCTAAGACATAGTCTTCTGCAATGTTTTCATATCTTATTACAAAGTCACAATTATCAAGAGTCAATGAAGAAAAATTATCAAATGGCTTTGTAAAAAAATTTAAAAAGTATGTTTGAAAGCTAGCTTTATTATCATGAATAAAATAAAATTTTTCTCTATGTTTCTTAGTGATATGCCCTCCATTTTCTGAAAACAAATCAGGATTGGTGAAATTACCTTTTGAATTTGCCTTCATCTTTTCATAAACAGTCACAACTATTTCCATTGGATTTCTAAGAACAGCAAAAACAAAATAATCTTTCTCATTTTGAGTAGCTACTTTTTCAAACTCATGATAAAGCGAGTGTTTTCTTAAATATGGCGCTCCTTCATATTGCAAGTACAATTCTTTTGAAATTGCTGATGATGCAGAGAATGGTAAACCTATAAAAACAAACTTGTATTTATGGCTAATAATCATTTATATGAGCTTTTTTTTAATTAAATACTCGGCAATTTGCACTGTATTTGTAGCAGCACCTTTTCTTAAATTATCAGCCACAATCCACATATTTAAGGTGTTTTTTTGAGTAAAATCTCTTCTAATTCTCCCAACAAATACTTCATCTTTTTTGTAAGAATTTATTGGCATTGGATATTCATTTTTTTGTGGATTATCTATCACAACTACGCCGACCATTTGATTTAAAGCAAATCTAACTTCATCTAAATCAAAATCATTTTCAAAAGTTATGTTTACACTTTCAGAATGCCCTCCAACTACTGGAATACGAACAGCAGTTGCAACAACATCAATATATTCATCTAAAATTTTCTTGGTTTCATTTGTGATTTTCATTTCCTCCTTAGTATACCCATTATCTTCAAAAACATCACAATGTGGCAAAGCATTTTTGTAAATTTGATGTGGATAAACCATGTCTCCAATCACTCCTTTCTCCTCATTTTCTAATTGCTCAACTGCTTTTTTTCCTGTTCCGCTAATTGATTGATAAGTAGAAACAACTACTCTTTTAATAACAAATTTTTGATGAAGTGGCGCAAGAGCCATTACCAGTTGTATAGTAGAGCAGTTAGGATTAGCTATAATCATATCCTCAGAGGCTAGTTCTTTCCCGTTAATTTCTGGAACTATCAATTTATGATTTTCTGACATTCTCCAAAATGAAGAGTTATCAATAACCTTAATTCCTCTTGCAGCTAATTTTGGTGCCCATTCTTTTGAAACCTCATCACTAGCAGAAAATAATGCTAAATCAACTTTTCTAGCAAGTAAGTCATTTAGTGAAATAATTTCATACTCTTTACTAAGATAATTTATAGTCTTTCCACAAGAATTTTTGGAAGCTACTGGTATCAACTCTTTAAATGGAAAATTCCTTTCAGAAAGAACCTCTAACATTTCCTTTCCAACCATTCCCGTTACGCCAACTATTGCTAATTTCATTTGTCTTTTTTAAACTCTGTAAAAGTAGTATATTTACGGATTATGAAGAAACTGTTATTTACTTTTCTATTTTTATCGCAATCTTTACCATTAATCTCGCAAAAGGATATTTTATTTGGGATATGAAAGATACAAGTAATACAGTAAATAATTGTGTTGTTAAAATTGGAGGGGAAAGTGGTTCAATTGATAACATTAGCTTATATCTTAAAGGGGATAGGGTTGAAACTAAAATTATTGATGGTGAAGATGGTGCTAATGAAAAGTTTAAACAAGTTGTAGTTCTAAGTAGATAATGCCCGCAACCGAACACATAAAAGGCTTATTAAAGCTAATCCCTGAAAAAGCAGGGGTCTATCGTTACTATGATAAAAATGAAACTTTATTATATGTTGGAAAAGCAAAAAACTTAAAAAAAAGAGTAAGTTCCTACTTTAACAAAAAACAAGAACACGGAAAAACAAAAGTACTTGTCAGTAAGATTCACGACATACAATATGTAGTTGTTCCTACTGAAATTGATGCCCTTTTATTAGAAAATAATCTGATAAAAAAACATCAACCCAAATACAATGTAGCCTTAAAAGATGGGAAAACTTACCCTTGGATTTGCATAAAAAATGAACCCTTCCCAAGAATTTTCCAAACAAGAAATGTAATTAAAGATGGTTCAGTATATTTTGGACCATACACTTCTGTTCGTTTGGTAAAAACTCTTTTGGATTTCTTTCATCAACTATACCCTTTAAGAAATTGTAGCCTAAGCTTAACGGATAAAAACATCAATGCAAAGAAATTCAAAGTATGCTTGGAGTACCATATAGGAAACTGTTTAGGCCCTTGTGAAGATAAGCAAACTAATGAAGAATATCAATTGGGAATTGAGCATGTCCAACAAATTATAAAGGGAGATATTAAATCGGTAACACAACATTTAAAAACAACTATGCTTCATTTTTCTGAAAAAATGGAGTTTGAAAAAGCTCAATCGGTAAAAGAGAAAATTGATTTACTCAACAACTATCAGGCAAAATCAAGCATTGTAAATCCTAAGATTAATGATGTAGATGTGTTTACAATTCTTTCAGATAAAGACACTGCTTTTGTGAATTATCTAAAGATAAATTCAGGCGCCATTATTCAAGCACACACTTTAGAGTTGAATAAAAAATTGAATGAAACAGAGAGGGAGTTATTGCAGTTAGCAATTATTGAGCTCAGACAAAGGTTCAAAAGCACTTCTAAAACCATTTATTGTTCTCATTCCTTGGAAAATGTTTGGGAAGATTTAAGTATTACTATTCCTAAAATTGGGGATAAGAAAAAACTGATTGACATAAGTTTGAGGAACGCAAAATACATGCAGCTGGATAAACAAAAGCGCAAAATTAACAATATTGAAAAACAAGATAATAAGCGTATTTTAGAACGGTTGCAAAAAGATCTACACCTTATAAATCGCCCAAAGCACATTGAGTGCTTTGATAATTCCAACATACAAGGTACAAATCCTGTGGCAGCTTGTGTCGTTTTTAAAAATGCAAGACCGAGTAAAAAAGATTATCGCCATTTCAATATCAAAACAGTAGTTGGTCCTGATGATTTTGCTAGTATGGAAGAGGTGGTATATAGAAGATACAAACGCCTTTTGAAAGAAGAAGAGCCTTTGCCAGAATTGATTATTGTTGATGGAGGGAAAGGACAATTAAGCTCAGCAGTAAAGAGTTTGGATAAATTAAAGTTGAGAGGGAAGGTGGCTATTGTTGGAATTGCAAAACGCTTGGAAGAAATCTATTTTCCTGGTGATAGTATTCCGTTATATTTAGACAAACGGTCAGAAAGTTTGAAGTTGATACAGCAATTACGAGATGAAGCCCACCGCTTTAGCATTACACACCACCGCAAGCAAAGAGAAAAAAATATCCTTGGCACTTCATTGGATAAAATTGAAGGAATAGGCCCAAAAACTGTGGAGCTTCTCATCTCTCATTTTGGTTCGGTTAAAAAAGTTATGGAAGCTAAAAAAGAAGAATTAGAAAAATTGATTGGGAAAGCAAAAGCCAAAAAGATTTATGAAAAATAAACTTATTTCCCACACCTTTCCTTTTAGCAAGTAATTGTGAAAAATTTAGCCTAATTTTGAAGCCTATAATTTATACAAAAGAACCTCATCAAAAACGCAAACATGGAACAATCAGAATTTTTAGAAAAAAATATATTTACAGATTTAAAAAACCTAAATGATGGATTTGCTGAAGATGGTATTCAATATTTTTCTGAAAACGATTTTGGGATTGTTTTAGATAGAGCTGAATATTTTGGATTGAGCATTTATACTATTGCCCCCTGGTCTAAAAATGAATCTCATGAAGCTTCATCACATGAAAATCATAAAAAGAAAGCAACTAATTCTGTTTGGTACAAAAAAGAATTTAAGACACTTAAAACTCGACAAGAAGGTCTTTTATATTCTGCAACATATAAAGTTTCAAAAAAACTTTTAGCAAGATAAGTTGCTTAAAGTAAGTTTTTTCTTACTCCTCAGCTCCACCTTTTTCGGCTTTCATTTGTGGGAAGAACAATACGTCTTGAATAGATTTACTATTGGTCATAATCATAGAAAGTCTATCAATACCAATACCCAAGCCGGCAGTTGGTGGCATACCGTATTCAATAGCTCTTAGGAAATCTTCATCTAATAACATTGCTTCATCATCTCCTCTTTTCCCGAGTTCCAATTGCTCTTCAAAACGTGCTCTTTGATCAATAGGGTCGTTCAATTCTGAAAAGGCATTACAAATTTCTTTACTATTACAAAACCCCTCAAAACGCTCTGTCAAACCCTCATCCTCTCTGTGTTTTTTTGCCAATGGGGACATCTCGACAGGATAGTTCGTAATAAAAGTAGGTTGTATCAACTGATCTTCACATTTTTCTCCAAAAATCTCATCAATTAATTTTCCTCTACCCATACTTTTATCCACCTCAACACCTAACTTTTTAGCCGTTTCAGCCATAGTAGCTTCATCCATTTTTGAAATATCAATTCCTGTAAAATGATCTATCGCCTCATACATAGTATAACGCTTCCAAGGTCTTTGGAAATTGATTAAATTATCACCAACTTGAATTTCTGTTTTTCCGTGTAAGTCAATAGCAATTTTCTCTACCATTTCTTCTACCAAATCCATCATCCAAGCATAATCCTTGTAGGCAACATACAATTCCATTTGTGTAAATTCAGGATTATGAAAACGACTCATTCCCTCATTTCTAAAATCTTTTGAAAATTCATACACTCCATCAAAACCACCAACAACTAATCTTTTCAAATACAATTCGTTTGCAATCCTAAGGTATAATTCCATATCCAAAGTATTGTGATGTGTTTTAAATGGACGAGCTGCAGCCCCACCATAAAGTGGTTGTAAAATTGGCGTTTCTACCTCTAAGTATTCTTTCTTATTCAAAAATTCACGCATAGAATTAGTCAATTTTGTACGCTTAATAAAAGCATCTTTTACTTCAGGGTTTACTACTAAATCCACATATCTCTGCCTGTATCTTTTTTCAGGATCAGTAAAAGCATCATGTATAGTTCCGTCAGAATCAACCTTTGGTAAAGGCAATGGGCGTAAGGATTTTGTAAGCACTTTTAGTTCTTTTACTTTTACGGATATCTCCCCAACTTTAGTAATAAAAACAGTTCCTGTAACTCCTATAATATCACCAATATCCAATAGTTTTTTGAAAACTGTATTGTACATGGTTTTATCTTCCCCTTCACAAATTTCATCTCTATTTACATAAATTTGAATTTTCCCATCACTATCTTGCAACTCAGCAAAAGAAGCTTTACCCATAATTCTTCTGCTCATCAACCTTCCTGCAAGCACTACATTTAACTCTTCTCCCTCCTTGTATTTTCCCTTAATCTGTTTGGATGTTATATTTACATCAAATAAGTCAGCTGGATAAGGATCAACTCCTAAATCTCTTAATTTTTGTAAGGATTCTCTTCTCACTAATTCTTGCTCAGAAAGTACTCTTGTCATCTATTAAATTTTTTACAAAGATAGGAATTCTATTATCCTATTATTTCGTATTTTCGACTTCTTTTAACAAGCCAACTTTAATATCAAATTATAAAAATATTTAAGATGAAAATGAACGAATACATTGATGATTTTAGTAATCATTTAAGAGAAGCAATTGAGATTGCAAACAATACAAGTTTAACTTCCTGTACTAAAGAAATCAGAAATGTTTTAATCTGTGGGTTAGGTGGTTCTGGAATTGGAGGAACCATTGTAAGTGATATTATTTCGCCAAAAGTAAATATTCCTATTACTTCAACAAAAGACTATAGTGTACCTAATTTTGTGAATGAACATACGCTAGTTATTGCAAATTCTTACTCAGGAAATACTGAAGAAACACTTTATGCTTTGGAAAAATGCCAAGCAAAAGGTGCAGAAATTGCAGTAATTACTTCTGGAGGAAAATTAAAAGTCATTGCTGATAAGAATAAATACAACAAAATAATAATTCCAGGTAACCAGCCGCCAAGAGCTATGTTTGGCTATGCATTTACAGAGTTATTTTTCATGCTACACCATTACAGAATTATTGATGATTCTTTTAAAACAGACTTTGATAAAGCAATTACACTTATTGATTCAGAAAAAGCTAATATCCAAAAACAAGCAATCAGTTTGGCTAAAAAAATGCACAAACAAACACCCGTTATTTATGTGGCAAATGGCTTTGAAGGGGTTGCTGTTCGTTTTCGTCAGCAGTTAAATGAAAATAGTAAAATGTTGTGCTGGCACCATGTTGTTCCTGAAATGAATCATAACGAACTATTAGGTTGGCGTACAAATATTAATGATTTGGCTGTTGTGTATTTCCGTAATAAATCAGACTATAACCGTAATCAAATAAGAATGGATATCAATAAAAAAGTAATTTCTAAGTTCACTGAAAATATTACTCAAATCTGGAGTAAAGGAGATTCTTTAATTGAAAATTCGCTTTACCACATAAATCTTGGTGATTGGGTAAGTTGGTATTTGTCAGTAATGAATAATGTGGATGCAATTGAAATTGACGTGATTGACTTTTTGAAAGGGGAATTAGCTAAAGTTTAATGAATAAGAAAGTAGAGTTTCAAGATTTAGGACTAATTGATTACAAAAAATGTTGGGATTATCAGGAAAAACTTTTTTCTGGAATTTTATCAACAAAGTCTGCAAATAGAAAAGAAAAAAAATCAAATAAAACTAATAATTACTTGCTCTTTTGTGAGCATCCTCATGTCTATACTTTAGGTAAAAGTGGAGATGAAAAAAATCTTTTAGTAAATGAGGATTATTTGAATAGCAGGGGGGCAACTTTTCATAAAATTAATAGAGGTGGTGATATTACTTATCATGGTCCAGGACAAATTGTTGGCTATCCAATTTTGGATTTGGATAACTTTTTTACGGATATCCACAAGTACTTACGCTTTTTGGAAGAGGCCGTAATCCTTACCTTAAAAGATTACGGTTTGGAATCCGAACGATCTCCAGGAGAAACTGGAGTTTGGTTTGATGTGGGGACGCCAAAAGCCAGAAAAATATGTGCCTTTGGGGTAAAAAGCAGCAGATGGGTAACTATGCACGGATTTGCATTTAATATAAATTCAGATTTATCCTACTTTGGAAATATTATCCCTTGTGGAATTTTAGATAAAAAAGTCACTTCTTTAGAAAAAGAATTAAAAAGAGAAATAGATTTTGAAGAAGTAAAAAGCAAAGTAAAAACTCATTTAATTGAGCTTTTTGAAATGGAAGTAATTTAATATGAAAAAAGCATTGAAATACATATTCTTAACTTTTGTAATTCTTAATTTTCTCATCATATTAAGTGGAAAATCTTGGCTTTACAAGGCTGTTTCTGTTACCTATTTAAAGGGATATACATCTTCATATATTGATGATTATATTCATTTCCCCTCAAATAGTATTAAAAATGGGAATCATCAAGAGTGGTTAGTTTCAAAAGAATACAATAAAGCACAACTTCCTGAATTTATAAAACCCATAAATGATAAGTTGGGCACTGTTGCTTATATGGTAATAAAAAATGACAGTATCATTTTTGAAGAGTATTGGAATGGTTATTCTTCAGATAGTTCTTCAAATTCCTTTTCTATGGCAAAAAGCTGGATATCTACTTTGGTTGGAATTGCTATTAAAGAAGGAAAGATTGATAGTATTAATCAAAAGGCTTGTGATTTTCTGCCAGAATTTTGTGAGGGAGATAACTCTACAATCACAATAAAGCACTTGCTCACAATGAGCTCAGGTCTTGATTGGGATGAGGATTATCACGACCCATTAGGGCAAACTGCAGAGGCCTATTTCGCGCCAAACCTTAGAAAACAAATGATGAGACTAAAGGCTGTTGAAAATCCAGGAGAAATCTTTAAATATCATAGCTCATGCTCACAGCTATTAGCATTTATTGTGGAGAGTGCTACAGGAAAAAGTGTAAATCAATATATTTCTGAAAAATTATGGAAACCAATGGGGGCAAAACATCCTGCTCTTTGGAATACAGACACAAAAAGAGGTGATGAAAAGGCTTTTTGTTGCATCAATTCTAACGCTAGAGATTTTGCTCGATTAGGCAAGCTTTACTTGAATCAAGGAAATTGGAATGGCACACAAATTTTGGATAGCAACTATGTAAAGGAAGCAACTTCAGCTGCTAATTTATTAGATGAAGATGGAAATAAAAATGTAAATTATGGGTATCAATTTTGGATTGCAAATAGGAGAGGTTTAGATGTGTATTATACAAGAGGTTTGTGGGGGCAATATGTAATTTGTATACCTGAAAAAGATATGATTATTGTTAGGTTGGGAAGGAATTATGGTTTTCATTTGGAAGATGGACATTCGGAAGATTTCTATCAATTTATTGATGCTGCTTTAGATACATACCCATAATGTTAAGTCAGACGAAAACACAAAACATCTTATTTCTGGACATAGAAACCGTTCCGATAAAAGAAAATTTTGAAGATTTAGATTTAACTTTTCAAACGCTATGGGTTGAAAAAACTACTTGGCAAAGAAAAGATAAATTTACTCCATCTGAATTTTATAAAATGAAAGCTGGGATAATGGCAGAGTTTGCTAAAATTATCTGCATTTCAGTCGGTTATTTATTTATAGAAAAAGGTGAAAATCATTTCAGAATAAAATCATTTTATAGTGATAATGAGAAGCAAATTATCTCAGATTTTAATGACTTACTAAATTCAGAATTCAACAAAAATCAACATCAGCTTTGTGCTCATAATGGTAAGGAATTTGACTTTCCTTTTATTGCAAGAAGAACACTTATAAATGGTTTGAAACTTCCAAAACTTTTAGATATAGCAGGCAAAAAACCTTGGGAAGTAAGTCATTTAGATACTATGGAGCTTTGGCGTTTTGGGGATTACAAACACTATACATCAATAAAATTATTAGCAGCACTTTTTGGGATTCTAACTCCAAAAGATGATATTGACGGAAGTCAAGTAGCAAGTGTTTATTACAAAGAAAAAGATTTGGAACGCATCAAAATATATTGCCAAAAAGATACTCTTACTGTGGCACAATTACTATTACGTTACAAAGGGGAAGAATTAATAAAAGAAGAAAACATTGAGTTTGCATAAAAATAGTTATTTTTAGCAACCTAAAACAGAATAAAAGATGGAAAATACATTGTTAGAATTTAAGAATCTGGTAACAGAATTTCATACAGAAGGAACAACTGTAAAGGCTGTAAATGGCGTGAGTTTCACTTTAAATAAAGGGGAAACGATTGGTATTGTTGGGGAGTCTGGTTCAGGTAAGTCAGTGACTTCACTTTCTGCAATGCGATTAATCCCTTCACCTCCTGGCATTATTAGTGGAGGTGAAATTATTTTTCATCAAAATAACGGAACAGCTACTGACTTATTAAAGATTTCAGAAGAAGAAATGAGAAAGTTCAGAGGAAATGATATTGCTATGATTTTCCAAGAACCAATGACATCTTTAAATCCTGTTTTTACTTGTGGTGATCAAGTGATGGAGGCTATTATCTTGCATCAAAAGTTAAATAAAAAAGATGCAAAAAACCTTACAATAAAGCTGTTTGAAGAAGTTCAACTTCCTACTCCTGAAAGAATTTTCAGTACTTATCCTCATCAAATTTCTGGGGGACAAAAACAAAGAGTAATGATTGCTATGGCTATGAGTTGTCAGCCCTCAGTTTTAATTGCGGATGAGCCAACTACAGCACTTGATGTTACTGTACAAAAAACTATTTTGCAACTGATGCAAAACTTGCAAAAAGAACACGATATGGGAATCATGTTTATTACACATGACCTTGGAGTAATTGCTGAACTAGCCGACAAAGTTGTAGTGATGTACAAAGGAAATATTGTAGAGCAAGGTAATGTTTGGGATATCTTTACCAACCCAAAACACCCGTATACTAAAGGTCTTTTGGCTTGTCGTCCGCCACTAGATAAGCGCTATACTTTCTTGCCAACTGTTTCTGATTTTATGAAAATTGATGAAAATGGTGAGATTATTGATAACGGAATTTCTGTAGCTGATTTTACAAAAGATTTAGCAATTCCTGAAAGTGAGAGAACAGCACGACAAAAAGAACTTTTTGCTAAAGAACCCATTTTACAAATAAAGAATTTGAAAACTTATTTCCCAATTAAAAACGGATTTTTTGGAGGAGTAAGCGGCCATGTAAAGGCAGTTGATAATATAACTTTTGATGTTTACCCTGGAGAAACTTTAGGGCTTGTTGGGGAAAGTGGATGTGGAAAAACAACTTGTGGAAGAACGATTATTCGCCTTGAAGAACCAACTGATGGGAAAATGATTTACAAAGGAAAAAACATTGCAAAAATGAATGCAGATGAATTGAGAATTTTCCGTAAAAATGTTCAGATTATTTTCCAAGATCCTTATTCATCATTAAACCCAAGAATGACAATTGGAAATGCAATTATGGAGCCTATGCAAGTGCATGGAATTTTAGAAAATGATGAGCAAAGAAAAAAGAGAGTGGAAGAGTTATTAGCTAGAGTAAGTTTAGACCCTGCTCATTTTTACAGATACCCACATGAGTTTTCTGGAGGTCAAAGACAAAGAATAGGGATTGCTAGAGCATTAGCTGTAAAGCCTAAATTCATCATTTGTGATGAGTCTGTTTCTGCATTAGACGTTTCTGTACAAGCACAAGTGTTAAACTTATTGAATGAATTAAAAGAAGAATTTGGATTGACTTACATCTTCATCTCTCACGATTTATCTGTTGTAAAGTACATGAGTGATAGAATGGTAGTAATGCAAGAAGGCAAAATTGAAGAAATGGGAGATGCTGACCAGATTTATAACAATCCCGGAACAGAATATACTCAAAAACTAATTGATGCCATCCCTGAAGGAAAATTAGAAGATATTAAAAGACACTTGGAAAGTAAGGGGGTTAAAATTAACTAAATGAGTTAAAAAAGACACATCCAAATATTAATGAATCTATTCCGTCACACCTTTTAGGTGGTAATAATAAACTAATTGATGGGGCTTTTGACAATCAATTTAAAGATTTTCTAAGATTAAGATATTCTGAGTTTGAATCATTACTAAGTAAGTTAAAAAGGGCTTGTGATAAGCTTCATAATGGAGTTAATATTGATTTCTGGAATTAGAGCTTCATTTCAGGGACTTCACCTTCAATAATTAAATCTGCATCAGTTGCATTTTTAATTTCTTCTACACTAACCCCTGGTGCTCTTTCTAAAAGTTGAAATCCGTTTTCAGCAACCTCCAAAACAGCCAAGTTAGTCACTACTTTTTTTACGCAATTTACTCCTGTAATAGGCAGTGTACATTTTTTTAGAATTTTACTTGCACCTGAACGGTTGGTGTGCATCATAGCCACAATAATATTGTCAGCAGAAGCTACCAAGTCCATAGCGCCACCCATACCTTTTACCATTTTCCCAGGTATTTTCCAATTAGCAATATCTCCATTTTCAGACACCTCCATAGCACCCAAAACAGTAAGTTGAACATGTTGCCCTCTAATCATTGCAAAAGAAGTGGCAGAATCAAAAAGTACTGCCCCATCCAAAGTAGTAATGGTTTGTTTTCCTGCATTTATCAAGTCTGGATCTTCTTCTCCTTCAAAAGGAAATGGCCCCATTCCTAATACTCCATTTTCTGATTGAAACTCAATGTCAATACCTTTAGGAATATAATTAGCAACCAATGTTGGGATGCCAATTCCTAAATTTACATAAGTATTGTGCTCTAATTCTTGAGCAATTCTTTGTGCTATTTGATTTTTATCTAAAGCCATTAGTCTCTTTTTCTAGTTGTTTTTTGCTCTATGCGTTTTTCATATTTTTCACCTTGAAAAATTCTCTGAACAAAAATTCCTGGTGTATGAATTTGATTTGGATCTAGTTCTCCGGCCGGAACCAACTCTTCAACCTCAGCAACTGTAATTTTTCCTGCCATTGCCATAAGCGGATTAAAATTTCTTGCCGTTCCCTTAAAAATAAGATTGCCTGCTGTATCGCCTTTCCAAGCTTTTACAAATGCAAAATCGGCAGTAAGTGCTGATTCTAAAATATGAGGTTTCCCATTATATTCTCTCACTTCTTTTCCTTCTGCAACTTCAGTTCCATATCCTGCTGGAGTAAAAAATGCTGGTATTCCTGCTCCAGCCGCCCTGCTCCTTTCAGCCAAACTTCCTTGAGGGATTAAATCAACCTCTAGCTCTCCTGAAAGCATTTGTCTTTCAAACTCAGCATTCTCACCTACATAAGATGAAATCATTTTTTTAATCTGTTTTCTTTGTAATAAAAGTCCCAATCCAAAATCATCAACTCCAGCATTATTAGAAATACAAGTTAGCCCAAAAACATCCATTTTAGAAAGTGCTGCAATAGAATTTTCAGGAATTCCTGAAAGACCAAACCCGCCAACCATAAAAGTCATATTGCTTTCAACTCCTTGTAGTGCTTTTTCAATATTACTTACTACTTTATTTATCATATCTTAAAATTCTTCTTCATATTCATCATTATTTACTCCTTGAATTGATTCGCCACAATCAAGTTTATCATCAACTGACTGAGGAATATCAAAATTAATTGGATAAATTCCTGTCTCCAAAGTGTCAGCATAAACCCTTTGCATATACTCAGCAAAAACTGGCAATGCCATATTAGCTCCTTGCCCATATTGTATAGTTCTAAAATGTGCAGCTCTATCCTCACAGCCACTCCAAACGCCTGTTACTAAATTGGGAGTAATTCCCATAAAATAACCATCGGATTGATTTTGAGTAGTACCTGTTTTACCACCCATTTCATTTTTAAACTGATACTTATAACGCAATCTAACTCCTGTTCCTAATGTTTTACCAGCTGCAGGACTGTAAACTCCATCAACTACCCCCTGTAACATACGCACCATTAAATTAGCTGTTTCCTCACTCATTGCTTCCTTAGTTTTTGGAGTGAAATCTTCCAAAACAACACCATTCTTATCTTCTATCCTAGTAATAAAAATCGGCTCAGTCCAAACACCTTTATTTACAAATGTGGAGTAAGCCCCTACCATTTCATAAACTGATAAATCAAAAGTACCAAGACATAATGACGGCACTGCTAATATCTCTGATTGAATTCCAATTTTCTTAGCTAAATCAACAACTGCATGAGGACCAAATTGCTTCATGATATAGGCAGTAATTGTATTTATAGAATTTGCCAAACCAAACTTTAGCGTAATATTCATTTCATCAAAATCATCACCAGAATTTTTGGGCGCCCAATCTTTAGCTAGCCCCCATCTTTCTTTATCAAAAACAACAGGCACATTTGGTATTTTATAACATGGGGAGTAACCCTCTTGTATTGCTAACGAATATAAAAATGGCTTAAAAGTTGACCCTACTTGTCTTTTTCCAACTTTAACATGGTCGTACTTAAAATTTTTGTAATTGATTCCGCCAACATATGCCTTTACAAATCCAGTTTTAGGGTCCATACTCATCATTCCGGAATGGATGAAATACTTGTTATACTTTATAGAATCTCTTGGAGATAAAACAGTGTCTATTTCGCCACTCCAAGAAAACAAAGTCATTGGAACTTTTATTTTGAAAATTTGCTTAATCTCACTTTCTAATTTTCCAGCTTTTTTTAGTTTTCTGTAGCGTTCCGACCTTTTCATTCCTGCATCAATAATGGCATTGATTTGTTCCCATTCAAAATCTTTAGGATATGGTGCTTTACTATACCCTTTCCAGTGTTTGTAAAAGTCCTTTTGAAGTGATGAAATGTGCGATTTTAGCCCTTCCTCTGCGAAAGTTTGGAGGCGAGAATTAATGGTTGTGTAAACTTTTAATCCATCAGTATAAGCATTATAGTTTGTTCCATCTGGCTTGGAATGATTGGAGCACCATTCTTTTAATTCTCCCCTTAAATATTCTCTAAAATAAGGAGCTATACCTTCGTTATGACTAGCTTTTTTAAAATCTAAAACAATAGGCTGATTCTTAAGAATATCAAATAATGAATCAGAAATAAACTCATATCTATTCATTTGTGAAAGCACAACATTTCTTCTTCCTTTAGTTAATTCTAATCTTCTATTTGGATTATATAAAGCAGGATTTTTCAGCATACCTACCAACATTGCTGATTCTTCTATAGCTAACTCAAATGGTTTTTTATTAAAATAAACTCCTGCTGCAGATTTAATTCCAACTGCATTATTTACCCAGTCAAATCGGTTTAGATACATTGCAAGAATCTCATCTTTTGTATATCTTTTCTCGAGCTGAGCAGCAATAATCCATTCTTTGAGCTTTTGCATTACCCTTTCAATACCCGAGCTAGGTTTTTCAGTAAACAACATTTTTGCTAATTGTTGGGTAATTGTACTTGCCCCACCCGAACTACTTTTTCCTCTAACTGCACCAAAAATTGCTCTCAATAAAGCTCGAGCGTCTATACCTGAATGTTCTCTAAAACGAACATCCTCAGTTGCTATTAAGGCTGTGATTAAATTTTTTGGAATCTCATTGTAGCTTGCTCTACTTCTGTTTTCAAAAAAATATTTTCCCAAAACAACACCATCTTCCGATATGATTTCAGTTGCTAAATTATTCTTAGGATTCTCTAATTGTTCAAAAGTTGGTAAAGAACCGAAAAAACCTAATGAAGTAAGCCATACTAATGAAAAAAGTCCAATAAATGGCCCTAAAACAAAAAGCCATAATATGATTTTTTTTCCTCTAGTCATTTTGCTTTCTAATTATTAATCCAACATCACTAACATGCTCCAAATTTTGTATTTTTTCTTTAGGACCAAATCGCATTGCTTGTTCAATATTTATTGAGTGGTTTCCTTTTTTTGAGAACACTTTATTTTTTGCAAGAAGATATTCAAACTCTCTTATGTCGCTAAGACCACTTCCGTTCCATTTTCCAATTTTATCAGCTAATTCAAGCTCAATAGTATCCTTTAAATCTCCTGATAGAAAAAGGAATAAGTTTTGGTATTCGTAATCAACAGTATGACGAACTAAAACACTCATTTCATGTGGGTTTAAAGTATCTGAAATATTATAATTAAAAGTTATAGCACTATCGGAATTCCATGATTTTTCTTCAAAAGAATTATGGATTTCATAAACTGTGTTATCACAAGAAAAAAAAACAAATAACAAAAAAATGCCAATATTCATGGCAGCAATGGAATTGGACCGGCCGCTCAAATTACGCATCCTTCTTTGGTTTATTTTTTTGCCTTCTTTGCTGTGCTTTGGCCTTGTTTTTTTTATAATTTTCTCTTCTTTCTGGTCGTTTTCTTTTTTTGCTTTTCTTAGGATTTTTCTTATCAAATCTATTGATGTTATCTTGTCCCATTGCATCTTCAAAACTCACCTCCACAACTTCTTCCTCAACAGTAAACTCATCAAAACTTAAAGGAATGTCTCCTTTTTTATTTAATTCAATAAGTTGTTTTACACCATCAACTGGAAGTTCAATAAAATCTCCTGGGCTTTCAGGGTTATAATAAAACATTAATCTTTTAAATACATCCAGCTTAACGAATTTTCCAGTTCCTTTCTTAGTTTTCAATTGTACTTTTTTGCTCGGAAAATCTTTTAGTGCTTCAACATAACCATCAAGCTCAAAGTTCAAACAACACTTTAACCTACCGCATTGCCCTGAAATTTTTTGAGGATTTATAGAAAGTTGTTGATACCTTACAGCAGCAGTTGAAACTGTAGGAAACTCTGTCATCCAAGTAGAGCAACAAAGCTCTCTACCACAACTTCCAATTCCACCAATTTTAGCAGCCTCTTGCCTTACTCCAATTTGCTTCATTTCTACACGCACACCAAATTGCCTAGAATATTCTCTAATTAACTCTCTAAAATCAACTCTTTTATCAGCAGTGTAGTAAAAGGTAGCTTTTGAATTGTCCCCTTGAAATTCCACATCAGACAACTTCATATCAAGCTTATAGTCTTCAATAATTCTTTTTGCTTTTTCAAGAATTCCATCCTCTCTTTCAATAGCTCCTTTTTGTTTTTCAATATCTGCTTCTGATGCTAAGCGATATAATTTTTTAAGCGGGTCTTTTTCAGTATTTCTGTTTTTTCTGGTAATTTGAAGTGCTACTAATTCGCCAATCATAGTTATTTTACCAATATCATGCCCAGATTTATCTCCCTGAACAGCTACCATGTCTCCATGTTTTATATCAAGGTTTTCTGTATTTGTATAAAAATCTTTTCTATCTCCTTTAAACTGAACTTCAATTAGGTTATAATTATCACTTTTAGGCCCATCAATTTGATAAAGCCAATCAAATACTGAACTTACTCCACAACCTCTAGATTCAGAAACTTCACATGTATCACAACCTCCTCCGCTTCCACAACTCATATTTTATAATTTTATTTAAGTGCAAATTTACGCTTAACTTTTAAGAATTTTACCATTTTTAATGATAGCTCAAAAAATAAAATTTTTGCATTTGCATTTCTGTTAATTGATTTTATTGATTCTTCAAACACCTGCACTATCATAACACTATTTTCTTCATGTATGTAGGGTGAAAATTTACTTATAAAAGTATGCTCTTTTTCATTTGTTTTTAAAAGTGACGAGTTGGCAAAGTTCAAAATTAAACACTCCCTTATCATTTTTATAGCATAAGATAAAAACAATTTTTGGTGCTTTCTACCCATTGTTGAGATTTTATCCACCCATATAGAGATTCCACAAACATCCATTTTGTATGCAAGCCTCATCCATGCTGAGAACTCCTCAAATAAATATAAAATACCTTCAGAATCTTGCTGAATTTTAATCATTTTGCCTAAATCAGCATCTGTAATATTTTTAAGCTGTTTTGCTTTTTCAAGAGTAATGCCTCCAAAATAATGAGCAATATCTTCATTATTGAAATCAGGGATTTTTAAAGTTTGTAGGCGGGAGATGATGGTTGGTAACAAATTATTTGCATCTTCTGAAACTAAAATAAAAATTGTTCCTTTTGGGGGCTCCTCAAGTAGTTTTAGCAACTTATTGGCAACTGTAAGATTCATTCTTTCCGGCATCCATATAAGAACAACTCTATATTCAGCCTCATAGTTTTTAAGACTCAATTTTCTTTGAATAGATGCTGCCTCATCAATATAAATAGATCCTTGTTTTCCTGTTTTATTGTCAGCACCAAAAGAATCAATCCAATCATTTATGCTAACATATTGATTTGATAAAATTAACTCTCTCCAATTATTTACAAAACTATCACTAGTTGGGGTTTTTACCCCATTCACTTTTAAAATAGGGAAAATTAAATGCAAATCTGGATGTGATAAATTAGAAAACTTCAGACATGATGAACAGCGTCCGCAAGAATCATTTTCAATTTTATTTTCACAATTTAAATATTGAGAATACGCAAGCGCAAGCGCTAATTTTGCACTACCACTTTTTCCGAAAAAAAGTTGTGCATGACTTATTCGATTGTTCTTAACTGCCTCAGTCAGTTGCTTTTTTACAGCATTATTGCCTATTATATCCTTAAATAACATTTAAAATTTCTTTCTGTCAAATGTAAAAAAAAAGTATTGATTTATAGCATTTATTTTACTTTTGCAAAATGAAAAACATACAAGATATCTCACTAGATGGAAAAAGAGTATTAATTCGTGTAGATTTTAATGTTCCTTTGGATGTGCATTTTAATATTACTGATAACAGTAGAATTCTTGCTGCACTACCAACTATTAAAAAAGTTATTTCTTGTGGAGGTAAAGCAATTATAATGTCCCATCTTGGCAGGCCAAAAGATGGTTTTGAGGAAAAATTTTCATTAAAACACATTATAAATCAGTTATCAAAATTAATAGATAGAAATGTAGCGTTTAGTGTTGATTGTATTGGAGAAAACACTACTGCTGATATTTCTAAAATGGAGAATGGAGATGTGTTGGTTTTAGAAAACTTGAGGTTTTATAAAGAAGAAAAATTAGGGTGTCTAAAGTTTGCTAAACAGCTTTCTGAACTTGCTGATATTTATATAAATGATGCATTCGGAACTGCTCATAGAGCTCATGCTTCTACAGCAATTATTGCAGACTATTTTCCTAACAATAAGTATTTTGGGTTTTTACTGAGTGGTGAAATTGAATCATTAGAAAAAGTACTTACTACACCAAAAAGACCATTTACTGCAATTATTGGTGGAGCAAAAATCACAGGAAAAATTGATGTTATAAAATCTCTTTTTGATAAAGTTGATAATTTAATTATTGGAGGAGGTATGGCTTATACTTTTGCAAAAGCTTGTGGTGGTAATATCGGAAAATCTTTGGTTGAAGAAGAGAAAATTTCCCTTGCAAAGCAACTTATTGAAGATGCGAAAAACAGAGGGGTAAATTTACTGCTTCCTAGTGACTCATTAAATGCAAATGATTTTAAAAATGATTCAAATACCAATATTACTGATATCAAAAATATTGCTGATGAATACATGGGGTTAGATTTAGGGCCCAAAAGTATTGCTAGTTTTTCAGATGTAATTAAAAACTCAAAAACACTAATTTGGAACGGGCCTATGGGGGTTTTCGAAATGCAAAATTTCTCTAAAGGAACCAAAGAAATTGGTGAGGCAATTTGTAAGGCAACAGAAAACGGGGCATTCTCATTAGTTGGTGGGGGTGATTCAGTAGCTGCAGTAAAGAAATTTGGGTTTGCAGATAAAGTCTCTTATATTTCAACTGGTGGTGGGGCAATGCTAGAATACTTAGAGGGCAAAAAGCTTCCTGCTGTTGTTGCTATTCAGAAGAGTTAGAGTTATTTATTTTACTCTTTACTTTGTCTGCACTTTCTTCTACTTTATCTAAAATTATAGTTTTATGTTTGTTAATTTCTGGAGTTATTAAGTCCGATACTTCTTGGATAGGTTTTAACAGAACTGTCTCTTCTTGTGTGTTTTTATCGATAAAATCATAATCATTGACTACTGCTAAAAGAAAACTGAAAATCACTACAACTTTTAAAAAACCAAAAACAGCTCCTAAAATCCTACTAACAAAGCCTAAGGCTAAGGCTTTTGTTAATTTATCAATAATATATCCTAATATTTTTATCATCAATACACTTACGATAAACAAAGTTGAAAATGCTATTATTGGAATAAACTGCTCATATCCCCCTAAAATTTCTTCAAATTTTGGATTTAAATAAGATGAAAAATTGATAGCTACATAAACTCCAACAATTAAAGCTAATAAACCAGTAATCTCTTTTATAAGTCCATTAGTAAATCCTTTAATTAAACCATACAGCAGGAGAATTGCGATAACAATATCTAAGTAATTCATTTGGTAAAGATATTAAAACTTACTTTTGCAAAATGGAAGATCTAAATAAAAAGTGGGATGCTTTAATTAAAAAGCTAGAAAAACAGTTTGATGATGAAATGACTCTTAAAGGTATTCTATACTTAATTGGAATTCAAGAATTAAATTTTGAAAGCTATCGTTTTAGTAAAGAGGAAAAATTAGATGTATTACATGTCGCAACTTGTAAGGTTTTATGTTCGTTAGGTTACTATAAATTTGATAGTATTGATGAGGATGGATGGCCACATTTTACTGAATTAAAGGCAGTAAAAGACCTAACAGAAAACCAACAGGGATTATTAATGCAAAAGGCTATTTTAAAATACCTTGCTTAGTTACTAACTTCTACAACTTGAATTGTAATCTCTCCTTCTTTAATATTAATAATGTTTGCTCCCATGCGCTCAATATTATTATCAACTTGCCATAAAACAGAAACATTCAGTATCATTGCTAGTGGTAAAGTAAATTCTGCTCTGCCATTGTCATCAGTCCAATCAGCAATAAAAATATCTGAAATTTGACCTTGCGGGCTATAAACCGTATCTAAATTAGACTTAATCATATAGTCAAAAGTCTCGTAATTATCAGGATTAAATGTATAAAGTGAGTTTTTTAAAGGCATAGCATGTAACACAACTCTGGCATATGAAATTGGAAGACCTGCATCATTTTTAACAACAATTGCTGCTATAGTTTCTTTTTCTTTTTTACAAGAACTAAAGTTTGTTACAATCACTAGTGCAAAAACCCCTAATAATACTGACTTTAAAATTTTATTTAGCATAATTATTGTTTCTTTGTGTTCAGATAAGCAAAGATATACAATTTATTACAATGTTAGAAACAGTTAAAGATTTAATACAAGAGGTTGATAGTTTTACTCCAAAATCTAAAAAGGAAGTAGAAGATTTTCGTCTGAAATTTTTAGGAAAAAAAGGAAAAATGAATGAGCTTTTTGCTGTTTTTAAAAACCTTCCTAATGAAAGTAAGAAAGAATTAGGACAAGCAATAAATACGCTTAAACAAAATGCTCAAGCGAAAGTTGATATCTATAAAGGATCTTTTGAAACAGAAAGCAATAGTGGTGAAGTTGACCTTACAAGACCTGTAAGTTTAGACGATTTAGGTAGCAGACATCCTATTTCAATGGTGAGAAAAGAGATGGTTGATATTTTTAGCCGTATTGGATTTACTGTAAGTGAGGGGCCAGAAATAGAAGATGATTGGCATAATTTTTCTGCTTTAAATTTACCAGAAGAACATCCTGCAAGAGACATGCAGGACACCTTTTTTATACAAACTAATCCTGATGTTTTACTTAGGACACATACCTCATCCGTACAAGTAAGGTATATGGAAAATAATAAACCTCCAATCCGAACACTTTCTCCTGGGAGAGTCTATAGAAATGAGGCTATTTCTGCAAGGGCTCATTGTATATTCCACCAAGTTGAAGGATTATACATTGACGAAAATGTAAGTTTTGCGGACTTAAAACAAGTGCTATTGTATTTTGCAAAAGAGATGTTTGGAGAAAATACAAAAATAAGATTAAGACCCTCTTATTTCCCGTTTACTGAACCAAGTGCTGAGGTAGATGTAAGTTGTAATATATGCAACAGCAAAGGGTGTAATGTTTGTAAATACACAGGTTATTTGGAGATTTTAGGATGCGGTATGGTGGACCCTAATGTATTGGAAAGCTGTGGAATTGACTCTAAAAAATATACGGGCTATGCTTTTGGAATGGGAATTGAAAGAATTGCAATGCTAAAATATGGAGTAAAAGATTTACGCCTTTTTTTTGAAAACGATGTGCGTTTCTTAAGGCAATTTAATAAAAGTATTTAAACTTTAAATGGAAATTCTTTTAATCTGCTTAGCTGCATTTTTTGCATCACTACTTATTTCTTTTCATGCTTTGGTTTAGAAACTATCCTAATACCTTTACTTGCACTTTTCTTTCCTTTGGAAATGGTAATTGCTATTTGGCTTAGGGTTATCAAAAAATAAAAAATAGCTTTTCAACTGGTTTTCTTTTATATATTTTTCTCTACCTAAAACTCCAATCGTAAGTATGTAAGTTTTCTACCGAGTAGCGCAACAAATCTATTGCTCCTCTAACATCCTTTTTGTGTACCATTTCAATAGATTGATGTATGTGTCTTGTTGGGATAGAAACCGCCCCCACAATACATCCTCCTGGATTCATTCTTTGTATTCCTGCTGTATCTGTTCCTCCTGCGGGTAATATTTCTAATTGTGTTTTTAACTTCTTCTTTTTCGATAACTCTCTCATGTATTTTACCATTCTATAGTCGCAAACAGTAGCGGAATCCATCACCTTAATACAGGCTCCATCACCTAAAGCAGAAACTTGTTCTTGCTTTGTACTACCTGGAGTATCCCAGGCGATAGTAGTGTCTAAACCAAATCCAAAGTCAGGATTTATATCCATAGAAGATACATTCGCACCTCTAATTCCAATTTCCTCTTGTACAGTAAATACGCCATATACATCATAAGGTGGTATTTTTTTCATTTCTCGGAACATCTCAATAAGTATAAATACAGAAACTCTATTATCTAACGATTTACAGTTGACACAATCTCCCATTTCAATCAACTCACTGCTTCTAGTGATAGTGTCTCCAACTGAAATTATTTTTTCTAATTCTTTTTTAGGTCTTCCAGTATCAATAAAATAATCTTTAATAGTAGGTACTTTTGCTCTATCAGCAGCATTCATCAAATGAATTGGCTTACCTCCCATTACACCAATCACATCTTCTGTTCCATGAATAATAACTCTTTGTGCGGTTAGTGTTTTCGGGTCAAAACCACCTAAAGTGTGAAAGTACACAAATCCTTTATCATCAATATGAGTAACAATAAACCCAATCTCATCCATATGAGCACCAATCATTACTTTTTTACTTTCTTTTCCTTTTTTAATTACCACAACATTTCCCATGTTGTCAATTCTTATTTCATCTACTAAACCCTCAACCTCTCTTAGAACAATTTCTCTTACTCTTTGTTCATGCCCTGGTGCTCCCGCAGCCTTACAAATTTCTGCTAATAATACTGTGTTAATCATTTGATATCTTATTTAATTTTACTGATTTTCATCATGTTGGTCATGCCCATTTCTTTAGCTGGCATACTAGCTAAATTTACAACTAAATCTCCTTTTTTAAGGTGTTTTTCTTGTTTTAGTATTGCTTTTGTTTCGCTAATGGTTTGATCAGTTGTTGTTCCTCTATCATAATAGAATCCCTGAACCCCCCAGACCAAACTAAGTGTATTTAAAATCGTATGATTATTGGTGA
>ERZ807291.228-NODE-228-length-90094-cov-5.447839_pt1 | contig 90094 bp, 94 predicted proteins | sample MGYA00521257_ERZ807291 | MGnify/ENA primary metagenome ERZ807291 (study PRJEB31413, sample SAMN03169783) | marine metagenome | biome: Marine; feature: Water; material: Subsurface seawater | place: North Sea | collected 2011-04-28 | depth 1 m m ... | reverse complement strand
TACACGAAGTAGATTCAAATGCGTCAAAAAGAAAATGCTCACTCAGGAATTCGCTCGGCGCTAGACACGTATGGTTGCTCCTTTGGGAAGGATCTTGATGCCATCCGTGCGTAGTGACTGACACTGCCCACAGCCCGTGTGCCCTTGGGGTTCCCTACATTTCCCCAGTTGGCATTTACTTTCTGTTGAGCGAAGACGAGCCAGAGATAGTTGAGCAAGTCTTGTTTCTCAATCGTCGCCTTTGTTCAATGACTTTTCGAGCGTGGCGATGGCATCTTGCTGTTGAGCGCTGAGAGCTTTAATTGCGTGCAGCTGGCTACGAATGTCTGACAACTCGTCTTGTGGCTTCTGCTTTTTCTTTGGGGACAGGAAAAAATTTGCAAGATAGCCCGTCAATGTGCCAAAGATTCCCACTCCGGTCAGGATGATGAATGCACCGAGAAGGCGACCTTCCGTTGTCACCGGATACTGATCGCCGTAACCGACCGTTGATAGCGTGACGACCAGATACCACAGTGCATCTTGGGCGGTGGTGATGTTCGCATCAGGGGATTGGGGCTCAATGGCGAGCATCCCCATGCTGCCGAATTCGAGCATGAGAATCGTGACAAAAATCAAGATGAAAAGCGCTGTGTCTGCTCTGTCCTTAACGATTGCGTCTAGGATCTTTCGAACCCCAAACTCCTTTAGAAGTCGGTAGACCTTGATCAGGCGAAAAAGGCGAAAAATATTTGTTTGGGAGAATGGTAAACACGACAGAAGGTCAGCCCAGCCGTATTGGCGAAGAAGGTACTCTGATTTTGACGGCGACTTGATGAGTCGAATCACAAAGTCCATTCCGAAGAAAAAGAGAAGAACAAAATTGGTAAGAATGAGAATCGCGCTAAGGATTGATTCTCCGATAATGATTAGCAAGATCAAGTTGAAAATGGAAAGCAAGGACAACAGCGCCAGAAAGATCTCGTAGCCAGCGCTGAACATTGCTGTCGAATTCGAGCGCGTTTTCCCTTTTTCTCTTACCACTACCGTAGTTTCCCAAGACCAATGGCGGGCGAAAAGTTCCCACGCCGCAGGAGTAGTGAATTCCCACGTCCAAGGCAGCCTTCGCCACAGAGAAAGGGGTGTTATTGGGTTGTCTGTTTTGTGGGCTGATGGATTCCTATTGGATTTCGCTCTGATACCCCATGTTGGCTGACTAACTCCACACAACAAGGCACGTACACACCAAATGGATCCGGAGAAAAGACTTGATGGCCCCGGCAGGATTCAAACCTGCGACGCACGGTGTAAAAACCCATGTCATCCATGAGGAAGATGAGGATGAAGAAAAATGATGACGATATCTCGACTTGCATCGCTGCCATCGTCTTTGGTGAAAATGATTTCTAGGTTCCTGTGGCTTTGGGCTTGATTCGATTCGATTAATTCACGTAAATGATTTTCATCATTGAATGCTGGAACAACAACCGAAACGGGTGCTTGCGTGCTAGGTGCTGCTCCTACCTGCTCAGTATTCCTTGGTATGGTCATGTCTCATGAGCCCTCCCACATTCGAGAAGCTTGCAGTAGGGCCACGCACGCTGATCATTGGCGTTCTTGGGGGAGTCACATCGGCTTTGGCGCTCGTCATTATTTTCATGGTGATTCTTAGCGCCACAGACTCCGCCAATACGGAGGCCGCTGGGTATTTACCGCTGGCTTATTCAGCGTTTGCAGTAGTTTTGGCAGCTGTGATTGTGGGGGCATTTGTCCGCCGCGTTCGGGTTCACGTTTCGGCTGGGTTTACTTGGATTGTTGGGGCGGTTTCCTTTACGGTCAGCTTTGTTCCTTGGTGGGGATTGGTTGGCGGGAACCCTGACCTAGGGGTGCTCATTTATCGCGGCCTCAAAGTCCCACAGGGAATCATCCAGTTCTGGGATCTCTCACTCGTCATGAAAAGTGTTGATTGCGCTCGTTGGGGTTTTGATATTTATGCTGAGAATAATGGGTGCCTGGCCGAACCTTCGATCTACGCGCCAGGTATGGTCTGGCTTCGCTTCGTTCCATTTGACGTGTTCTCGGAAGCAAATGTTGCTGTTCTTGGTGTGATCATGATTGTGATCTCCTCACTCATGTTGCTGTCCTTGGCGAGGTTCTCCCGTGGAATTGGTCAAATTGTTTTGCTGATCGCGGCGGTGGGTGGCCCGTGGTTGCTCTTACTCGAGCGGGGAAATATTGACGCGGTGATTTTGTGGGCAGCCGTTGTGTCTGTGCTTTTGATTTCTAAGACGGGGTTAAAAGACGGTTCGGGACGGTGGGCACTGTGGCCGTGGGTTGTTGGTGCAATGTTGATTTGGATTGTGGGCACATGGAAGTACTACCCATTCGCTTTGGGCCTAATGCTCTTGCCAGCCTTACGCATTAAACGCGGGTGGATTGTTGTGGTTGGATTCGCGGTCGCATCAGCCGGGTACGTGATTTTGACTTGGACAAATTTTCAATTTAGTGCGCGAACAAACTCCAGTATGGTTGATTACGGGGACTTTGTAGTACTCGGTCGGATCCCAGTTTCGGCACGCATGCTCGAATACGGCGACGTGCTATTTTTCACACTTGCAGTAATTGCGTTTACTTGGGGAATTTTTGTCAGTCGAAGTGTAATACGGTTAGGTAGATTCTCGTACAAAAAAATGTCCTGTGCCATGCTTGCCGCAGGTGGATCGGCGTTGTATTTAGCGAGTGTGCTGATCTCTGGTTTTGGATACGGCTACAAAGCAGCGTTTTTGCTCTTAGCAATTCCACTATTGTCTCTGTGGGTGGGTTCGTCAACGCGTTCGATTGCTGCATCGAGTCTTTTGGTCATTATTTTCGTTGCAATCGAAAGTTTTGTGGTGTGGAATACAGTGCTCGCTACCACCGTCGGGGTTGTAGCTGCATCATTTTCTTTAGGAGCAGCGGGGCCATTGTTATTTGAGAAACGTGCGAGGAGTGCGATCGCGTGATTTCGGAGCCTTACATGTGAATTCGTGGAATTCATACTGGTCAAATTCTTTATGTACTCCGCGAGGTAGAGACACTTTCGTTACCCTCAATCCGCGCATCGATTTCCGTGAGTCCAAATCGAACGTCTCTTCCCCTCCGAAGCCTAAGGCTGGGAACAGGTGAGCAAATGCGTGCAATAAATACGGGCCATTCGTTTACTTTCTCGCTTCACCACGGGTGTCCCCTGCGGTGAAGCGAGGGCTTTCATGGTTGGTGGCATTGAAACAGCAACACACACTACGAATCTTGAAATCAGTCACGGAAATCAACGGGCACTTGGTAACGGGCACACCCAAGAATGGTGAAAGCAGCCCCCCGATCTTGCCAGAAATAACGCTGAACAGAACCAAGGCTCTCTTGATCGGGAATAAGAGCAAAGATTTATTGTTCACTGGTCGTCCCCGAGGTAAAGCGATTAGGCAAGCTAACGTCCGACACAAGTCCGCACAAATGAACTTGGACCGCTACGCAAGACTGTTTGAAAGCGACGAGGTCGATCTTGCACGTCGCATGGATCAGGTGATGGCAGAACCTGCGTGCCACGAAAATGCCACGAAGACCCCTCGGATAATTTTGGGTCAAGTGATACCAAAGCCAAAACCCCCTGCGAAGAAAGGGAAAGACTTGGTGGCCCCGGCAGGATTCGAACCTGCGACGCACGGTTTAGGAAACCGACGCTCTATCCCCTGAGCTACGGGGCCATGGGGTGTGTGCAAAACCTAATGCATAACCGTGTGCATAACCGCAGGGCGTTACTGCCGAGCAAGCTCTCCCGAGTGTGATGAGATTTTCTGGCAAGAGAACCTAGGTGAAACGATGAAATACAAGAAAACTTTTAGCCGGATGGCTCAAAAAGAGCCCAGTATTTATGTCCAGGCATGCCAGTAAAACTTGTGGCTGTGAATTTGGGAGTGTCGTTGATCGGCACGAATCAAATGCAACACTTTTCTCGGCGTATTTTGATAAGCCTGAATTCAGGGAAAACATGGTCGGGTGGCTGACGGAAGTGCTTTACAAAGAACTTCGCCCGGAACAACAGGGCGTCTTTCGACGCTGACTAGCCACGCGCGTATCTCGCGGAAGACGTGACCGTCTGATTCTGCGGACCGCTTGGTCTAAAATAGCTTCGGGAAAGTAACAAGGATACTCGACGCGCCGATGAAGATGACAGCTGCTGTGCCGATCAGAATCCATCCACTGAGCGTGCGTCTGACCCGTCCTGACACCGCCCCGAAAAACAAGACTGTAGCGAAGAGGATTGTTAACACGGTGTAGTTGTCGCTATGTTTATTGCTTTCAAGCGCCTTTTCGGTTTTTATTTGGGCGAGGGAAACTGCCTCAACTGCTTGTCCTCGGCTCAATTGTACGTATTCTGGCATCTCAAATGGAGTCTTTGGCGCACTCAGATTTGTGAGCGGTTCAAGTTCTAGCCATGCACTCATCGCTGAGGCGAGCGGTTCGGGAAAATTAGCCCGCATGTAATCCGCAAGCTTCGTGTCTCCGCTTGATTGTGCTTGAACCCAGCCAATGTAAAGCGAAACCTGAATGGTGCCTTGTCGATTCGCTTCTCCTTCGTAGCGACCGGCGTCAACACGCGCCGCTGAGGCCTGGTTAAAGGAAATGGACATATCTCCGCTCCATTTGCTAGCCTGAAAGGCAGTCCACGCGGTCAACACTGTAGTCACAGACATGAGAATCACTGCTACGAGTTCACGCCAATCCCCTGAAGAATCTGGGAGCGCACGAGACAAACTGGATTCTGACATAGAAGAAACCTTGCTACTTGGGTGCGGATTGCCGGTTATTGGACAGCGCCGCGCGGCGGCACTCTTCAACGAACCTTGAGTCTATTCATTCGTGATTCACGGTGCACATTGCCTACCCGGGAATCGCACTCGCACCTACACCCACAACCTTGTACACCGAAGTGCAGCGCATCGGTTCGTGTATCGGTTTCTTGGTGCTCATTACCGGTGAAACAAATTTGGGTTTTTGCAATATCCCTTACTGCACCCAGCACCGAAAATTTCAAAGCCACCCACCCCGACAACACCGGGCTGGTGTGTTAGTTGCCGTACGTGCTGCTGTGTGCGCTGTGCGGCATTCCTGGTGCTGTTGTGCGAGGTGGTGGTTAGGGGGTGAGCAGGTGGGCCGCTGGTAGGTGTGCCCCAAGTTCACCCCGGCTGCACATATATATAAGTAGCTTTCTAGAGATTGAAATGCACCAGCTTTGTCTGGCTTGCTGGTGGTCAGCCTGCTTGAACAGGGCAGGCAGCGTGCTGTTTGTGAGGGGCTAGACCACTGTGGGGATGACACGGAAGAGTTATCCATAGGTTATCCCGACGCTCACGCCCCGCACACCGCTGCACTGGTCTCCCCCACTCTCGCCGCCGTGCCTCTACTCTTCGGTTATGGGTAAACACAGGTGACATTGGTGACGCCTTCGGTCAAGCCATCTAATGTCACCAAATAATCAAAACTGAGTGGAGGAAACACCATGTCGAACGGCCCTGTCTGCTTCAACCGACACGACAGGCGATGTGGCAACGTCGAATACCTAATCCGCGAAGTTGGCGAATGCGCAACTAGTGTCCGACGGTGAAAATAGAGTGAAACTGCTGTCCCACATCGGCCGGGTGTCCCAGAATACCCCTCAACATCGCGACCGGGTTGTCGACGCGGTGCGAGGGCTCAGCCTCGTGATCGTGGTGTTCGGCCATCTATTCCTCGCTGTCGTTTACTGGCCCGACGGCGACCCTCCCCGGTTGGGGAGCTTGATGTTGGCCTACCCCTGGACGCAACTACTGACCTGGGTTCTGCAAGTAATGCCGCTTTTCTTCGCCTTCGGGGGTGCGGCCAACGCCCGCGGCTGGTTGCGGGCCCGGGAAACCGACACCGCCTATTCGACGTGGATGTGGGGTCGGATCCAACGGCTACTGCGGCCAGTAATCATCTACCTACTCATCTGTGCTACCGCGGCTTGGATGACATCGTTGATCTGGGGCGACCTGGTGGCGCCACTGCTGGGTCAACTCGGTGTCCAGCTGTGGTTTCTTGGCGTCTATATCGTCACCACCGCTCTACTGCCCGCGATGCTCGCGTGGCACCGGCGCTCCCCTGCATCCCCGTTTGTGGCTTTGGTACCGGTCGTCGTTGTGATCAACATCGGCACCACGATCGGTGGGTGGCCGCTGCCATTGGGTGTCATCAACGTCATCGTGGTGTGGCTGCTGCTTCAGCAGCTCGGGTTTTTCTGGAGATCCAATCCGGCTGATGCCAACGCGCAGCGTTGGGCTCTGATCGGGCTTGGCTCTCTTGGTCTTGGGATATTTCTCGTGGCGTGGGGTCCGTGGCCGATGAGCCTCATCGGCATTCCCGGTGATCGTCTCGTCTTCGATTCACTCTCGGTGTTCGGATCGACAATCACAGTCCCGGGGTACGAAGGCGACTACTCGAATATGTTCCCTCCGAGCATCGTCCTGCTCCTGCAGGGCGTATCCATAGTCTCAGCGATTTTCGTTTTTCAACGGCCCCTGAATCAATTCCTGCATCGCACCCGGATTTGGTGGGCGGTCACTGGTATCAATATGACAGCCATGAGCACCTACTTGTGGCACGTGCCCGCAATTATGTTCGCATTTGTGATTCTCCACGCCTTGGGTCTGGAACCGCCCACCGAAATCGGCGACGCGGGCTATCCCGTGCCGATCTCGGCTGGGCCCTACTTCGTGTGGTTCGTCGGGTTGCTCGCAGTTTTCGTTGCGCTACTCATCGTATTTGTCAGTGTGCTTTGGAGCACCGAATACCGAACCCTTCCCTGGTGGGACGGTCGCGTTCGCTTCAGCCTCTACGAGGTCGGGTCAGTCCGTCGCACCATCGTTCTCGCGAGCGGCGTGGTGATTTTGTGGGCCGCCTTCATCATTCTGGCGATCGTCGGCCTTCGCGGATTCCCCACTGAGACGCGCTACTGGTCCAGCATTCCCGTTAATGCACTGTGGGGGATCGCGGGAGTATTTATTGGATCTGCGATCGTCCGCCTCACATCACGTCAAGCGGATTTTCCGTGATGACGCAGGCGCCATCGGCGCGAACCTGCGCAACATGGGCTCGCCTAAATTGTCAACGGCGCACTCAGTCCCACCGCGAGCGACAAAAGATTGTGCTTCTGACAACGAGATTGTGCCATTGACGATTGCGAGGACCATCTTTATGACAATGGACACGGGGGTGGAAATAGATCACGTCAAACTGAAGGATGCGAGCGCACGCCGGAATTATGATGAAAAGTTTTTCATTTTTGGCCCAAAAGTTTTCACTTCCCGGGCTTGGTGACCCAAAACGAGGCTTTGATTCCCTCACGAAAAATGGTTATGCAGGGGCCCCCGGGGCCATGGGGTGTGTGCAAAATCTAATGCATAACCTCAGGGCGTTGCTTGCTGCATTCAGTATCAGCATTTAGTTTCAGCTTTTGTTAGTCGATGAGTTGAAAATGCCTGAAAAGTGAATACTTTTGACGCCAATCGGCGCCTATTCTTGATCCTCCTCACGATCCAAACGCACTCGTAACGCCTGAGTGCATGCGTAATGAGGGATTGCTGGAATGCGAGTAAGGATTAGCCGTTAAGCGCTTCATCACTGTACTTATAGGCATCGTCGACAATCTCAATGTCACCAAAATTTTCAAAAATGTATTTGATGTCCGATTGATCCGGATCGAACCGTTCAACATAGGAGCAATCATGAAATATACTTCCGTCAAGAACTTCGGCCTGGGTGACAACGCCGCGCTCAACCATCAAGTGCAGCGCCGCGGCCTGGAAGTATGCGTTAGCAAAGAGTTCACCCGGCTCTGTTTGATAGTCAAAGTAGGCCTTTTCGAGAATTCGTTGAACATAGTCGTCACGGCCATCAACTTTTGCTGCCATGTAGTTTCCAAAATACTCGGCGGTTCCCTCTGCGAACCAGCGAATGGAATCGTAATTTTCTTCAGGCTTCCCTTCCAGCTTGGCACACCATGCCCCAAGATAGTTGGAAAGCCCATGGTAACTCTCGTGGAAGAATACTTCTTTGGCAGTGGTGACTGAATTTTGCTCTGGCCAAGCGTAAATTGCCGATCGCGCCTCAAAGCAAGGGTCTGGCGCTGTTGCAACATCTGCCCCACCACGGATCCAGCTTTCGACCGGGGAATCCGAATTGGCTATTTCTTTCATCTGTCGTTCAGACTCACACTGAAGATTTGTTTCCCACTGCACGAAAGTGTCAACTACCGCATCCACCTCCGCAGCCGAAAGAACCTGTGTGTGTTCTCTAAACATGGCACCATCAAAGATCTCAGGGTCTGGCTCTTCATCGAGTTCGGCACCGATGGGCCAAATTAATCCTAAGAAGCTTGTGGGTGGTTCGCTCATTTCAGCGATAGCCGCTTCGACCCAAGAAAGAACTTCAGAATCTGAGATTCCCTCGGCGTAACTCGCGCCTTCATATCCCGTTGGAACACCCTTGGAGGCGACTGACTCAGGCTTTTCGAGATCGGTCGGCTCGTTGCTGTCCCTCCCGGTGACGGACTCCTGTGGAACCACCGAAGTCTCTGACGTTGAGCACGCAGACATGAAAACGAGGAGCAAAGCAGCCGCCACAAAAGCGCATCTGCCGCTGGTGAAAAATTTTTTTTGTCTCGGCCTAGTCATGATTAAAGATATCATTTCCTGACTATCTGCCCCTTTAGTGGCTAATGCGCTATTTCCAGTAACGCTAGACGGTGAATGGCGATGGCAAACTTATACGCCTAGTTCAGTGAAAAAAAGGCATCAACTCTTTTGCTCCCGCATGAAACTAGGCAAAAAAATTATGAGTCGAGTTCTTGCTGCCACTTAAGGAGAATGTTAAGTGCTTTTTCAAAGCTGTCCACAACTTCGCCGACGTCCTCGACGCACCCGCGCACAAAGAGATTGATGCCTTTACCGTCAACCATATTGCGATCGCGGATCACGCGCGTATCGGTAACCAGGCCGATAATGCCCTTCTTTGTCTTGTCATGGCGCATCTCGGACCAGAATATTCCGATCTCAGTTGCGGTGCCATCGTCGACGCTGGGGCCATCAAGGAGGGCAAGGACAACATTGGCGCCCAGAATTGCCTCAGCGTCTGTATCAAAAATAAACTTTGTGGTGATGGGATCTGGCAAGGGAATCTCATGAGGAACAAAGACTTCCATGCCCGCTTGGCGCATCCGCTCTGCACACTGATCAATATAGGAACGCTCGTAAGGTGTGAAGAGAGGACCGGCGAAGTAAATTTTCATGGCTAATACATGCTTGTCTTGGTGAGATGATGGGGCCAATGAGTTGCGTGATAACTCTTCCAGAACCTGAAATCAACCTGCGGTTGCAAGAGTGGTTCCATGCCCGGGCGACGCTTGTTGATCTCATCTGTCAATCGTGCGATTGCGTAAATTGAACCCGCTCGTAGTTCCACCTCAGCCTGGCTTTCACGAGGAACTTCAACGAGGGAATTGATCTGCTTCTCAAGCTCGGGAGCGTATTCAAAGATTCCCGTTACGCGCAGTCCGACAGGGACGATGTAGTCAGCAAAAGCAGTGAGCATGTGAGCATCTTCTAGCTCCCATGCTTTTTGGGGCGAGAGCGCGAGATGCATTCCCCAAATTCCGAGTTGAGCCAACTTGTAGATGAACACTTCAGCACCGTCGTAAATGCTGACATCGCGAAAGCGAGAAAATTCAGAGGTTAGTCGCTCGAGAAGTCCGTCCCCCCCTGCGTAAAGGCGGGGAGCACATGAGCGCACGAAATTGGAATACCGTCCTTCATAATTCTCAACGAGCACGCTACCAACTTCATTGAAAAGCGTCACTCGTTCATCGAGCATCGGCATTTCGATCGTTCCAGCGAAGACATTTTCGAGATCATTTCGCGTGACCTTAGCGAGGTAATCACCGCTGAAGAAGGGGATTCCGGCGGCGATAGCGCGGTGAAGACAGGCAATTACTGCCTCAGAATCCGACCAGCGCTTACCCATGTAGTCGGTTTCAAATTTCACCCCGGTCGCGAAATCGGTAAAAGCGAAGTTCATCGTATTGATGACCAAAGTGAAATCCATCAACACATCCGGATCGTTGCCAAAATCAAACAGCAATGCTCCGTCAGGCTTTGCAAACTCCTCGTATGCCATCCAATCGGCAACGCAAATCAACTTCTCTTCGTTGATTCGAACAAGAGAAGCGCCCTCCACGACAGGGACTACGCTTTGTAGGACAACACTGTCCCAGAACGGTGAACGCATTTGCGGACCTCTTCGCCTTTTCGGATTCTCGTTAGGGGGCACCCGACACTGCGGATGGTCGCATATTTTGGTCTACCAAATCGTTAGCGATTACGATGAACGGAACGATACCCTTTTGGAGTACATTTTGTCTAGAGATTTTTTGTTTCTACTCGGCGCTAGGAGTTTTTGATGTCGGTGCACGAACATGTTGTAGTTGTAGGCAGCACGATGATGGACATGGTTGCCTACACAAGTAAAATTCCTCAGGCAGGTGAAACAGTAAGTGGTGATTCCTTCGCCCTCGGGTTTGGAGGAAAGGGGGCAAACCAAGCGGTGATGGCTAGGCGTTTAGGTGCAACTGTCTCGATGATTAACACTCTCGGTGACGATCTATTTGGAGACAGCACCCTCGCAAACTTCCAAGAGGAAGGAATAGATACATCCGGCATTTCTCGAGCTCACGGCGCTAGTGGTGTTGCTCCAATTTGGGTTGAACCCGATGGCTCAAACCGTATTATCTGTGTCGCGGGAGCTAATGACGCAATGACTCCCGCCGGCGCTATATCTGCGCTTGAGCATCTAGAGAATTATCAAATTGTCATCGGTCAACTGGAGATCCCCCAAGAAGTAACCATTGCCGCATTTAAAAAGGCCAAGGATTTTGGTGCAATCACCATCCTAAATCCAGCTCCGTTTGCTCTAATTTCTCCTGATCTCATTTCAGTGAGCGACTGGATTATACCGAATGAAAGTGAGTTTGCGGAAATGCATTCTCAAGGTTTGGGGCCAACGAGTGATAAAAACATTCTTGAGATTTCGGCAACGCTGAAGGCTCGTTTTGTAGTGACTCTGGGCGAAAAAGGCGCAGCATTTACGACACGCGATGGTGAGATCCGAAGAGTGGCCGCACCGCAGGTTAAAGCCATCGATACAACCGGAGCGGGGGACGCGTTTGTGGGAGCTTTTGCAGTGGGATTGGCTGCTCATCTTTCGGACGAAAAGGCAATCGCCTTAGGCTGTGCGTGCGCGTCCGAGAGTGTAACGAGAAAAGGTACCCAATCATCCTACTCAACTCCAGCCCAGGCACAAGAAATCCTTCGGTCGATCGACTAATCGCTGAGGCACGTGACGAGAGCGAGTTCGGTCATTTCTTCCAAGACCGCACGATCGGACATTGAGTTTTGCAGGTGGGTATCGGGCCGGTGAGTTCTATTCACCTCACGTTCCGGCGAACTCAAAAGTTACAATGCTTTGATCGCCCAAAACCCACGCTTCGTGACTGGAACTAACGGCATAAGCGTCCCCGGCGAAGTACCGACCCGTCGTGGCATCTTCGCGCTCGGTAATCACCACACCAAAGATCACCACACGGACGTGTGCGGCCTGACATGAATCAGGGCCAACTATTGGAGCAATGTCTTTTGTCTACCTCCAGCCGGGTGCAAGGCTGCTCCTTGGCACTTGGCACTTGGCACGATCTCTTGTAACGGGTCACATCACCCGGACCGAATCGTGGGGTCCTGTTTTCATATACACACTTGTTATGACTTGCCCTAAGAAACGGAGACACATAGCAATAACATGTGTATCATTATCCTTGTTTATTATTGAGAGACAAGCATGGGCGTGTGAATGAGTAAAGGAAGAAGACCTTCAACACAACTTAGTGCGAAGTCCGCCTCTTAATTGCCAAAAGTAGGCCCGCATTTGATGAAGGAGAGAACATTGCTACTCAAAAACAAGGTCGCGCTCGTTACAGCTGGAGCATCTGGCATGGGGCGAGCGGCCGCCGAGCTTTTTGCGGAAAATGGGGCCCATGTAATAGTCGTGGATATGGACCAATTGCAGGCGCAGGAAACAGTCGACGCAATAGTTAAAAAAGGTGGAAGCGCAGAAGCTGAAGTCCTCGATGTCCGCGATTTAAAGGCGCTAGAAAAACTAGCCGAGCGTGTGACAAATTCGCACGGCGTCCTTCACGTGCTTTACAACAATGTGGGCATACCAGGAGCTGCTGGAATGGATATCACTCCTGAAGAATGGGATGTGTCGATGGAAATAAACGCTCGTGCCAGCTTCTTCCTGAGTGGCTACCTGACACCGGCGCTCAAGGCAGCAAATGGCGCATCAGTCATCTTCACAAGCTCCATCTCTGGGATGGTTGGCTCCCCCTTTAGTCCGCTTTATTCGTTTACTAAAGGCGGTGTGATCGCCCTGGTGCGTTCAATGGCCTTGGCACTGGCGGCGGATAAAGTTCGTGTGAACGCGGTGGCTCCAGGATCTGTCGACACCCCAGGCCTGAAGGGCTTCTTTCGCACAGATGATGAGGCCGAAATTCTAGCGAGAAAAACGGCGTATCAAGCGCAGATCCCATTGGGACGGGTGTCACAGGCTGAGGAAATCGCTAATGTCGTGCTCTTCCTCGCCAGCGACATGGCCAGCTACGTTACCGGTGTGACAATCCCAGTAGACGGTGGTCTAACCGCCAAATAATTTCTTCTAGTGTGGAAATAAATTAAGTCACAGGCGAGTCATCGCTTAGATGGGCGGCGAGGCTAGGAAATCCAATCGCGAATCCAAGACGTGTCCCCATCGACGCGGAGAGCATCGGGCCAGTCACCGGGCGCAGGCTCACCGTAAACCCGGACCGGAGTGTCTGAAATGAACGCTTCAGCGTAGTCGGTAACGGGCAGGTAATACATATAGGACATAATCCGATCCGCGAACTGCCACCCTTTGGTGGTGCGCACGTATTTATCTTTGTATCGAAGCGCCGCCAGCATGGCTGTCCCATGGCGATTCACCTCTGCGTGCCCCATGACAAAGCCAAAAGCATGATTCGAATCCTTCTGGTCAAACCGGACGACGCTGCCATGTGTGAAGTGGTTCGTCGCACCTAGCACGTCAAAGCGGCCCTTATAGGTCTCGCGAATATTTTCGAGACCTTCTGCCGCAAAGACTCCATCTGCGGAACGTAAGGTGGCATTGATCGTGAAAAGCCGATCAATTCCATCGAAGTCACGTTCATCCATGATCACGCCATACATGATCACCAGTTCCTTGATCTCCTCACGATCCTCAAGCCTTTGCAGACGCGACTCAATTGATGCACTCATAATTTCTTTCCTTTCTACAACATTTTTGGTGTGAATCAGCTGGCTAGTTTTTCACGGGCAACGTCAAGGGAGGCGCCCTCGGTAAGCAATATTCGTGCCTGCATGACCAAGGGCACCATGGCAACACCAATTGCCCCAACGAATCTATTTTCACGTTCCATAATTGCTAAAAATTTTCCATCAGACAATGCACCCTTCACAATGTGTACTTCGTCGGTTGGATCTCCGAATCCTATGGCCTGGATCTTTTTGCCAAACTGGTCGGACCACATGTACGGTACGGGGTCGTACGGCAGCGCGTTACCACCTTCACCATTTAGATCTAGAAGGAGCGTGTGTGCCGCGTTCACAGCTTGGTCTTGGGCGTTCGTCCAATGCTCACTGCGAACCAAACAGTTTTGAGAACGGGAAAACCAGCGAGCTACATCGCCGGCCGCGACGACACTTTTGACTGCTAAGCCATCTGCCGTCATCACCCGACAATTCTCGTCACACACGACACCGTTACTTAAGTGGACATTGGACCCAGATAGCCAATCGGTTGTTGGTGTTGCGCCTATCCCTACCAATATGACATCGGGTGTGTGAGTAGTTCCGTCGGAGAGTTCTATGCTTGTGCGTTCACCATCGTCATGGACATGCGCAATTTCGGTGTTGCACCGGACATCGATCCCCTTTTCGCGATGCAGATTGGTCACTGCGCTGCCCACTTCCTCGCCCAAACCACGGTACATGAGAGTTTGCTGGGGCTCAACAATGCACACTCGTATACCTAGCCCATGAGCTGTCGCGGCCACCTCAGAGCCAATGAAGCCCCCACCCACAATTAATAGGGATTTTGCGTCACTCAGCGCCTGGCGGAGTGCGAGGGCTTCCGTCAGGGTTCGAAGGGTGAACACCCGTGGCCGTCCTTCCAGGGCTGGCAATTGTCGATTCTCTGCCCCAGTTGCAATTACTAATCCATCAAAATCAATTGCGGTCCCTTGACTGAGTTGGACGGAGCGTTGTTGAAGATCAAGCCCAACTACTTTTAGGCCTTTAAGAAATTCCAGTTCAAGGGAATGAAATTCCGCCGGCAGGCGCAAGCGCACTCGGTCTTCCTCCCACTCGCCGGCGAGGAACTGCTTGGACAGGGGTGGACGGTTATAAGGCAAATGTGACTCGGCCCCTACCAAGGTGATTTTACCTTGGAAGTTTTTCTCGCGGAGAACCTCGGCAGCTCGAAGTCCAGCGAGGCCGGAACCTAACACGACAATCGAAGTCAATGGAGACTACCGAGTCGAGATGGCTGCAATATTATTGAGCTTAGGGCCGAGACGTTTCCCAGGCATGAAACTGATTGGTATGGACTTAAATCCAGTATTTGTTCCTTGGTGTGGGTAAGGAACAATATTGTCAAGGTCTACAACATATCCCGGCATGCGCGTGAGGATTTGGCTCAGCATTTCCTTCACCATTGCCCGCCCCAAATGCGATCCGGCGCAACGATGGACGCCGACACCGAAAGCCATGTGCCGGTTAGGCCAACGTTCAATGTCAATTTCGTCTGCCTCTGGGAACGCTTTCTCATCTCTATTTGCTGATGCCCAAGCCAAAAGCACCCTGTCTTCTTTCTGCATCGGACATCCGTGAAATTCGACGTCTTCCGTTACAGTTCGAGCGAGGCCCTGAGTCGGACTGAAAAAGCGAAGGAACTCCTCGATGGCCTTATCCAACTTTTCTGGATTGTTGGTCAGATCCTGCCGAACCTCTTGATTTTGGTAAAGCCAAACGACGGTTTGACTGACAAGGGAGGATGTAGTTCCAGTGCCCCCGGCAAGCAATAATTCCACAATAGAAAACACATCTTCAAGATCAATCAATTCACCGTCAATTTCTTGCTGAACGAGAGCACTAATTGCGTCATCCTGAGGATCTCGGCGTCGATCAGCAATGATTAGGCGCATTTCTTGGGAGATTTCAGGCATGACTACCTCCATGGCTCTCTTGTAGTCATCACTTCCCGGAACGCCTGTGAGCGCTTGGTGGTGAACAAACGCGTACTTGTGCCAGCCTTCAACGGGGAGTCCAAGCCAATCCACTGTGACGAGAGCGGGAACGCCAATTGTTGTGGAGATGTCCCCTTCCCCGAGTTCAATAATTTCGTCAACAAACCACGTGACGTATTTTTTAATCATGTTTTCCATGTTTGCCGTGGCAGCCGGAGCCGTGATTGGGTTGATAATCTTGCGATATTTACGAAATTCGGGTGGGTCCAACTCGATAGGAATGTGCATATGCATAGGGGTTTTAGGGATCACTACAGCTAAGCCTTCACCGCCGGAAGGAGTGCGCTGGCTGGTGAAGGTGCCATCATCCCGGGCCGCGTCGAACACACTCTGATAGTCCGACAGAATCCAGTAGCCTTCATGCGCTTCTGACCACGCGACTGGAGTTGACTCTCGTAGTTGGCGGTACGAATCTGCTGGATTCGCTGAATGCTCTTGTGAGTTGTGGTCAAAGTGAACTACCGGGCACCTGTTAGCGGCGTTATTATCTGACATGATCTCCCCTTCTCTTTCCCAAAGCAACTGACACAAGTGACAAAAGCCTATCAAAATCATATCAAACTTCTTGATAATCGTTATACTAGATTCAGAAAAAAAATAAAATGGAGGGACCATGAAAGTAAGTGTTGACCCAGATATTTGCCAAGGGCATGGTGTGTGTCGGATGAGCGCACCAGAACTGTTCCACCTTCGCGAGGAGGACGGACAAGCCTATGTCAAGTCGGAGGACGTACCGGCAGGTGCGGAAGAAGCTGCGCGACTAGGAGCAGCTTCGTGTCCAGAAAGAGCAATTACTGTCAGGGACACCTAGAGATCCCCCCTCGTGATAGGGCACCCACGAGCCTTGGTTGACGCCGAAGGCGATTGGCTTGTTCATTCGTTAACTGATGTCGGAGTGTACGAGATGGTCGAGTCGGGCGCGTTGGAGAGTTACACTCCTATCGACTTCGGTCCGGGCTCTTGGGCCGCGCACAGCCGGCCATTCTTTACCCAAATGAGTTGATCCAGCAGGGAATACCTAGTTGGCAAAAACGACTCCCAGTAAGTTCCTAATCCTTTAACCAAACAGATGAAATGAGATATTCATGATTGGATCCAGACTTGCCGAAAAGATTGTTGTGGTGACTGGTGGTGCATCGGGGTTGGGCTACGTATCGTGTCAGCACTTCTCTGAGGAAGGCGCAACAGTTATTTGTGTCGATTTAGAAGAAACGGTTGCACGCGATGCGGCAAATTCTTTTCCAGGAGAGGCGGTCGGGCTCGCCGCTGACGTGACTGACGAAAAATCAATGAATCGCGTCGCGCAGAGTGTCTTAGAGAGATTTGGACGAATAGACGCCCTTTTTGCAAATGCAGGTGTCGCGGGGGAAGGATCTGCGCACAGTATTTCTTTTGACGCATGGCGGAAAGTTCTTTCAGTAAATCTTGACGGAGTTTTTCTCACTGCGCGTGCTTTCCTTCCTATGATGATCGCTCAACAGTATGGTTCCATAATTTTGCAGTCGAGCATGGCGGGCCTCAAAGGTATGGAAAACTTGGCTTCTTATTCGGCAGCAAAGGCTGGAGTCATCGGGCTAACGAGACAGATTGCCATTGAATACGCCGAAGACAACATACGCTGCAACGCAATTTGCCCTGGAACGATCGTGACCCCGCTGGTCCGGCAGGCATACAGAGAGCGACACGGTGAGAAAGAAGCTGAAGCAGCTCTGTCGCGCCGATCCCAGCAGTATCCTATGAAGCGTCTGGGAGATCCTCGAGATGTCTCGTCTTACGCTGTCTACCTAGCTAGTGACGAATCGAACTGGGTGACAGGCACTTCGCTGGCTATAGACGGCGGCCTTAACGCTCGGATGTGATTCCATTTCGATTGAACTCAAAGTTGAAGTGCCGGCTCCCCCGAACGCTGGACGCCGGGACGCAGTATCAATGCCGCAAAGCTCATGGCGATCACTCCATTGATGACAAAGGCTGTGGGTAAACCTGCAATGCTAATGAGTATCCCTACCCACAGACCGCCAAGAGGTATAAACCCTCCCCACGTCATCGTGAAAAGACTCATGACGCGACCGCGATGAGTGTCACTCACCACCTGCTGAATTACTCGATTGCAGGTAGTCATGATTCCGAATTGTAAGCCACCAGCTATCGCCACCAGAACCATTTCAATTGCCAACGATGGCCCGTGGCCAAGCATGGTTACTACGGCACCCATAACCAAAAGCATTACTGCTGCGGAAGTTGTACTTGGCTTGCCGAGACTTCGTGTTGCAACCAGAATTACGCTGATGAGCGCACCAAAGCCTCCCGCCGAAGTGAGAAACATAAATGCAGCTGTTGAGTCACTTGAATTGGCTGCGAGTACCGGTAGTTGGGCAAGATATGAAGCTCCAAATAGCGAACTAACTCCGACGATTAATAGTGCGAGTGCAGATGGGGGGCTTTCCCTCGCGTGGCGCATGCCTTCTCGCGCTTGGAGTAAAAATGAACTCGCGTGCGCAGCGATATGCGGTGCTTGCAAACGCGGAACTGTCACTATTATTAGGAGCCCGATTACGCCCATCGCTGCATATGACAAAAGAGACCCTGCTGTCCCACCAAAAAAAATTATTGCACCCGCAAACGCGGGGCCGAGCATGCGAGCCATATTCATGCCGATGACTTGAAGCGGAACGGCACTAGACAGATCTTTCGCTGGCACAGAGTTCGCTACCAATGCCGCGCTGGACGGGATGGCAATACTGTGAACGGCACCGACCGCAAACGCGCAAGTCATGACTACCCATACCTCGGTTTCACCACGCCACAACAAGATCGCCATAGTCAGACCGATAGTGACTGTTGCAAGTTGGCAAGAAGCAAGGATATTGCGACGGTCGATGCGATCTGCCAAAACACCGGCTGGAATTGAAAGTAACAAAATGGGTACAAGCATGAAGAAATAGAGCACCCCTAATGCGATCGGATCATTTCCCGTTTCTTGGGCAATAAGCCATTGGAATGCAATGCTGCAAAACCAATAGCCAAAATGAGGCAACGTTGCTACCGCCCATATTTTTCTAAATTGGGGGTTTCTAGTCGCACGCAGCCAAGGTGGAAGCCTGAACCTTGCGGGATGTGAAGAGGGATACTCGGGTCTTGATTCCACCACTTAGCTCTCCGTTAAGGCTGTTAAAATTCCCGCGTTGATCAGGATCATGCCCTAACGCAAGGTACCAGATTGGTCAGAACGTTCGCTTTGAGGGCAAACACGGTAGAGCTGCGGTTTTGGCCGGCACAAGAGTGCAAGGTTATTTTGGCTCAGCCCCACGTGCGACAACTGCGTGTGGCTTGTGATCATCAAAATTGGGCCCGCGACGTGCGGATCGTGTAGGTAAAAGTAACAGATTGACAACTATGCGCATAGAATTTGTCCAATACCTAGACAGGGTCGCTTTTTCTGCATATAGTAAATTTGTAATTGATGCGGATCATTGACCTAATTGGAAGGAACAGGATGTATAGAAGCAAAAAGCATCGCCTGGGAGTAGCGGCGGTGGGACTTTCAGCAGTCCTGACGCTGGCTGCGTGTTCAAGCGGTGACAGCGAAGATACAGCGGCCACGGCAGAAGCAACCGAAGAAGTTGTGGTTGAAGAATCAGCCACGGAAGACACAACACAGGAAGAAGCCGAGGCGGCCGAAGAAACTTGCGTATTGCCTCCGGGTGACATCAAAGTCGTGTCGATTGACTCCATGACGGGACCAGCCGCTTTTGCAGGGATTCTTGCAGAAAAGGGCGCCGACTTGGCTCTCAAGGAGATCAACGCCAGTGGCGTTTTGGGTGACGGAGTAACGATGTCCATCGAGCTACTCGACGATGCGACTTCACCCGATGAGGCTGCCGCGCAGTTCTCAAAGGCTGCTAAAGACCCTGACGTGCCCGTTATTATGGGTGGAGTAATCAGTAGTGGCGCAGTCGTCACATCCCCGATAGCAGAAAAAGAGAAGGTTGCTGTTGTCTACACACAGGCTGGTAGCCCGGGCGTCGTCATCGGCGACTACACCTTCCGCTACACACCACCCATGGACTCCTACTGGGGTGGCGTGGGCTCTTACATCGAAGAAAAGGGCATCAAGACGATGAGCGTCTTGTACGCCAACGACAACCCTACTTTGATCGCCACAGCTGAAACCGCGTTGCCAGCATTGGCTGCCGACCTCGGCTTCGAGATCCTGAGTAGCACCGGTTTGCCGAACTCAACTCAGGATTTCAAGGCTCCGATCAGCAAGATCCTCAAGGAAGATCCGGATGCGGTTGCTGTCCTGATGGTCGGCGCTCAGAATGCAACTGTGGTTTCACAGATGCGTGAGTCCGGCTGGGAAGCGCCAAAGGAGCTACTTGGCTTTGCCGGTATCGAAAATAACTTCGCAGATATCGGTGAAGCAGCAAAGGGCGTCACGTGGGCTTCGATCTTCCACGTTGATTCCCCGGCTCAATCGACACAGGCGTTCGTGGACGCAGTTGCTGCCGAGTACGACGGCGAAGAGGCCTCGAACTACACAGCTGAGCGCTATGACGCAACGTACCTGGTTGCCAATAGCATCTTGGCTGCCTGTTCAACTGACCGTCAAGCTGTACGCGATGCCATGGCGGACCTTACAAACGGCTCTATAACTGGTGCCCTAGGTGATGTCACCTTTGAAAACCAGGATGCCCGTGTTGCAGGGTTTGTTGTTCAATGGGATGGCGAGAAAATGGTCGTCCTTAAGTAAAAGAGAAATATAGATGGTTGGCCTGAACTGACACCACGGTGCAGTTCAGGCCAACCACTTCTTTCGCGCGAACCCACATCGAAAAATTTATTTTTTAAGGAGGCAAAATGGTACAGGACTTACTCAACGCCACGACTCTGGCTTCGATCTACGTCCTCTTTGCCCTCGGAATGTCCCTCGTCTGGGGCACGATTGGTATTTTGAACTTCGCCCATGGCTCAATATTTATGTTTTCCGCCTTTATCGCGTACCTCGTGGTGCAGCAAATCCCACTTGGAATGCCCGCGGTCATAGCCATAGCAATGGTCTCGGGCGCCTTGATCGCGGTGGCGATGCAGTATCTGGTTTTCCAGCCAATAATGAAAAAGGCAAAAAATCCACACGCAGGTGAATTGCAATTGGTAATTGGCGGCATTGGCCTTTCGGCTATCCCCATTTCATTTGCTCAGCGTTCGACCCTCAGTAATCCCTTTGGATTTTCTGCAGGAACTTTTGAAACGCAGGCGTATACAATAGGTGGAGTCATTATCACCAACGTCATGATTATTATCCTGATCGTGGGTCTGGGCCTCGGGGTAGGCACTGCTCTATGGATCCGAAACTCGAAGAAGGGGCTCGCACTTCGAGCCCTAGGAGTCGATCCCGAAGTCTCGGCCATGATGGGAATCGACCGCCCAAAGCTGGCCCTTGCCACAATGCTTTATTCAGGCGCGCTTGCGGGGCTGGCAGGGGCACTTCTTACTTACTACTTTAACTCCATCACTTCCGAGTCAGGCGACACGCTGCTCCTGAAGGCTTTCGCGATAATCATTCTCGGTGGCGTGGGGAGCATTTTCGGCGTTATCTTAGGCTCGTTCATCCTGGCCTTCGCTGAGTTTGCCGTCCTTCTCTATACGAATGGTTCGTGGGTAACGGCGGTTTCGTTCGGTTTATTGTTCCTCATTCTCCTCATACGACCTCAAGGCATCTTAGGTAAAAAGGAGGTGCGCCGAACATGATGGGTTGGATAGACCAAAACGAGTTCTTGATCGGCAGCACATTAACTGTCTTCCTGTTAGCGATCAGTATCCAAATACCGCTGCGCCTTGGAGTGATTTCGTTTGCTTCCATCGGCTATTACGCGATCGGCGGTTATGGGACTGCCATCTTGATGACCCAATATGACGTGTCCACATGGACCTCGGTGGTTGTGGCCAGTGTGGCTGCAGCAGTTGTAGCAACACTGCTTGGACTCATAATTTCTCGCCTTAATGGCTTGTACTTAGCCATGGCGACAGTGTCTTTCTCACTTCTTTTGTCCGCGATTGCGGTCAATGGTGGCTCAGTTACTGGTGGGGCCGTTGGATTATTCGGAGTAATTGGTGACATCACCATCTGGCACACCGCCGGAATCGCCGTTGTCATTATTTTCTTGGTGTCTTTCACCGAAAGAGGCAAACTTTCCCGACGGATCGATGCTACCCGGGAAGACTCGCAATTAGCGTCAGCCATGGGGATCAATGTAACTGCGTATCGACGACTTTCCTTCCCCATAAGTGGACTTATCGGGGGACTTGCCGGTGCGCTGGCGGTGAACCTCAAAACGGCGATTAACCCGGAAAGCGTCAACTTCACCCTCGTTGTTCTTGCTTTGACGATCATCATCATTGGCGGACAAGCGTCGTGGATCGGGGCGCTAGCCGGTTCGTTGTTCTTTGTCTGGCTGCCCGAGATTCTTGTATTCGTAGGTGAGTGGGAGGAAGTGGTTTACGGAACCTTGGTGGTTTTTGCGGCAGTACTGGTTCCCGGGGGAGTGGTAGGAGTATTCAACGACTGGCGCCACCGACGCTCAGTCGCTCGTGAAAGGCCCAAAGTCGCACTCCTTGAGGCCGCTGCAGGAGAGTCAGATGCAGAGCTCACTCAGTCTCGGTCAGGAAAGGACGGTTAGCCGTGGAAACAAGTGAAGCAACTAAGGCGCCGACGTACGACTACGAGCCCGTGGCGGAAGCCCGGGGCGTGGCCGTTCATTATGGTGGCATTAAAGCTGTGGATGGGGTCTCGCTGGGTCTGCGTCCAGGAAATATTTCCGGGATCCTGGGTCCAAATGGATCCGGGAAGACAACCTTGCTTGGGGCACTGACACGCATGGTCCAACTCACGCGTGGGTCAGTCTGGTGCCAAGGCCAGAATTACTCTCAAGTCAAATCCGATCGCGTCATTACGTTGGGAATCTCGCGCACATTCCAAACCGTGCGTCTTTTACCCGAACGAACCGTCTGGGACAACATCATTTTGTCCACGGATGTTGTTTTTAAGCGGCAGGGTGACAAGGTGGAAGGGCTAGTCAAGGAAGCCATCGCTCGCACGGGACTTGAAGGTCTAGAAAAAGCAAGACCTGATGAACTTTCCTACGGAATGCAGAGGCGGGTAGAGATCGCGCGCGCTATCGCTGTGCAGCCGCGGCTTCTTTTTCTCGACGAGCCGACCGCCGGAATGAGCCGAAAAGAACGCACTGATATCAGCGCTTTAATGCGGAGTTTGCGGTCGGAAGGCTTGACGCAATTAATTGTTGAGCATGATGTGGGCATGATGGTAGAGACGTGCGATTATTTGTACGCAATGAACTTTGGCTCACTTATTGCAGAGGGCACGCCACCAGTTGTCGTGCGAGACGCCGCCGTTCAAGAAGCGTATCTGGGTAAGCATGGGAGGCATGATGCTTGAAGTTACAGATCTCGTGGTGCGCTATGGACCAGTTCAGGCTGTAAGCGACATGCGGCTGACAGCGACCCCAGGGCAAATTACTCTCGTTCTGGGAGCGAATGGCGCGGGAAAAACGACAACACTGCGCACAATTTGTGGCCTGCAGCGCGCGGTGAGCGGATCAGTCACGTTAAACGGGCAAAACATATTGGGGCTGTCTCCCAGCCGGATTGTGCGACTGGGAGTCGCAATGGTTCCAGAGGGACGCCGCGTCTTTGCTCCACTCACAGTTGAGGACAATCTCCGTCTTGGTGGTTACACGGCCTCTCGACAAGACAACGATCGGACAATGGCGGAAGTCTACGAAATGTTTCCGATTTTACACGAACGCAGATCGGGTGTTTCAGGGTTGTTGAGTGGTGGTGAGCAACAGATGCTGGCATTTGGTCGGGCACTGATGTCACAAGCGGAGACAATTCTGATGGACGAGCCTTCAATGGGTTTGGCCCCAGCCATCGTGGACAGCGTTCTAGAGAGTGCCCGAGGCATCGCCGATTCAGGAAAAGCAGTACTGATGGTTGAACAGAATGCCGAAGCTGGGCTGGAGATTGCTAACGATGTAGTAGTGGTCTCGCGTGGTGAGGTTGTCTACCAAGGTTCCGCCGAAGGTGCTCGTAAGAATCCCGAGCTCGTCCGTGCTTTTCTGGGGGATGCGGCACTCACTGACGATTAGAATCAGGTGTTGATGTTGGAAAAACGTCAGCACGCAACAGCGCCACTACCGCGGGATAGGCCGCCCCCACCGACTTGGGTAATAGTGTTAATGATGGCCGTCATCGGCCTCAATCTGCGAGCAACACTTGGCGCCATCCCACCGTTGTTGAACGAAATATCAGCAGACCTAAATCTTAACGCAACGATGGAGGGGCTTCTCACTTCGATCGCAGTTATTTGTATGGGTATCTGCGCACCCATCGGGCAACGTGTGGCCGCTCGAAGGGGGGCTGAACTCACAACCGTGTTTATTTTGGCCACTCTGGCGCTGGGTGGGTTAATGCGTCTGGCAGCCACGAGTACGGCTCTTATGGTTACGTCTATTGTGGTAACCGGTGCTGCGATGGGGGCTGGTTCAGCTTTGGTTCCTGGACTTATTCGGCATCACGCACCGAAAATTAGGGGGACAACAACAGGGATCTACTCCGCCAGTTTGGCTATTGGAGTCGCGCTCGCCGCGGGTCTCGCGGTGCCGTCGAGTGACCTGCTCGGCGGTTGGAGACCGGCGCTGGCCGTGTGGGGGGCGTTTGCGGCTCTTACCGCAGTTGCCTGGGCAGTCATGAGAACGCGCCTTCTTAGGGAGTTACAAAATGCAAATAACGAAGTCGAGCCGGCGAGCCTAGAAAACTTACCGTGGAAATCCCGGACGGCTTGGTGGGTAGTCCTTTTTTACACGGGAGTAAGTATTGTGGGATTCAGTGGCCTTGCTTGGATCATTCCACTTTATGTGGAAATTGGTGAAACCCCCGAAAAAGCCGCTTCTTTGTTCATTATCTTCCAAATCGCGCACCTTGGCGCCATGCTTACCTTGCCGGTGATCACTGACTTCACGGCAGATCGGAGGCCAATGTTGGGGATTTCTATTGGTGCTGAGTGTCTCGGGATCGCCGGATTGGTCGTTGCGCCACAGCAATTAGCGGTGGTTTCGCTTGTGCTCTTTGGCGTTGGACTGGGCGGTGGATTTGCCCTAGGGCTAGTCCTGATGGTTGATTACACGACATCTCAACGCGAGGCCGCTCGACTTGGAGCTATGACGATGCTCGTGGCATACACCTTCGGTGCGTCAGGTCCGTTGATTTTGGGGTTACTCTTCGACGTGACTAATGGGTTTACGGCCGGCTACTTGGTCGTACTACTCGTTGGGATCGCAACTTTAGCAATTGTTCCTGTGTTTAGACCGGGCCGAAAACTCTCGCCAACTAATGTCACCGGTACAGAAGATAGGAAACTGAATCAGCAAAATTAAACATTATCCGAAAGTGCGCCAAGGAACCACTTCACTTAACACATTCGGAAATTTCTTTGTCACGTAATCTTCGTATGCACTCATGTGCGACTGCATGCGTGACCGAGCCGCATCCGCATCCTTTGCCGCAAACGCTTCAAAGATTTCCTGATGGGCATTGGCGATAGCCTCGCGCCTGTGCGGTGGGTAGTCGATACCGACGATGGTGCCGTCCATTATGCCAAGCAAAGAATCAACTAAGTAACCGAAGAGGACGTTGCCCGAGGACCACGCAATAATGTCATGAAATTGCTTGTTCGCCTCGAGAAACACTTCTTGACTTTCGATATTGTCTCGCATCTGAATAATTGAATCTTCTAGATAACCTAATTGAGTATCGGTCATAACCTCTGCGGCCAGCATGCTGATCATTGGTTCAATAGCAGAGCGCACTTGAACGATTTCCTTGAACGGGGCTTGATTCATTTGCATGAGAAGAACCAGCGTGCTTGACAGATTTCCCGCATCGGGCTTGAGTAATATCGGCCCACCGCCGGGACCAGGCTTGAGAGTAAGGACACCTTGAAATTCAAGAAAACGGAGCGCCTCGCGGAGAGTTCCTCTGCCAGTCTGATATCGCTCTAACATTGATTTCTCTGGGGGTAGGCGGTCCCCCACCTTCATGTGTGTTGCGGTGATCTCTCTCACGATGGTTTGCGCTATGAGCATGGCTGCTTTGGGTGCTCGGGGGGCAGCGGACGGTAAAGACGCCCATCGCTCCTCAAATGCTGTCACATCAACTCTTTCTCGAAAACTCGGTCAAACTCTCTAATAGCTAATTGCTAGCAATGAATACTACCATTTTTGATGGTTGATATTGCTACTTTGTGTTGTTGCAATCTGCACCATTTCGCCGTCGGGGTTCGGCGCGCGGGGTGCGGATGGGCAAAAATCATTCTCTGTGGAACCTCGTACCTACCTGAGACTCGACTGCGGTAGCCTCTGGGAATTGATAAGCGTAGCGGAGATTTAATCACGCTGCTGTGTGTGAGTATGTTCAGGCGGCATCTGTGCGAGATCACTTGCGCGAGGAAGGCACATACCCGATGACCAAATGTAACCACTGCAAATCGTGAAGGAGCTTCAGATGGATGTTATCGTCACAGAACGAAAATCTGCCACTTGGATACGATTAAATCGTCCTGAGCGTCGGAATGCATTTGACCCAGAAATGGCATTGGAAATTGTAAACGCAATTGACGGAGCTACGGCCTCACGCGCTGTCGTCATCACGGGATCGTCTGGTAGTTTTTGCGCGGGAGGGTCCCTCACCTCTCTCGCACATCCGACCGAACGCGAAATGCGTTACATGTACGAGGGATCCCTGCGACTATTTGACGCCATCCGACGATGCCCTCGCCCGGTTATTGCAGCGGTTAATGGTGCTGCCGCTGGCGGTGGAAACGAACTGATAGTGGCATGCGATTTAGCCATTGCGTCAAAGTCGGCGACCTTCGGGCAAACGGGACCTAGGGTGGGAAGCGCACCTGTTACTGGTGCGACCAACGTCATGGGTATTCAAATCGGCGAGAAAAAAGCAAAAGAATTGTCCATGCTCTGTCGTCGCTACAGTGCCCAACAAGCATTGGACATGGGCCTAGTTAATGCTGTCGTAGACGACGATGCACTTGACGACACAGTAGATGAATGGGTGCAAGAACTTTCACAATTGAGCGCCCGCTATTTGGAAATCACGAAGGTAAGTTCCAATTTGTGGTGGAACGCCGCGCGTGACTCTTTTAGCTCGGGACTAGGGATGCTCATTCAAGCCGTCGGCAGCCCGGACATGGTTGAAGGGGCAAACGCTTTTTTGGATAAGCGCAAGCCGTCTTTCCCGGACCCACAGTGATGTAGCCAGAGCCATCATTTTCCTTGCCACACAGGAACGCGCTTCTGTGTAAAAGCTTGTGCACCCTCCTTAGCATCGTCAGATTCCCGTACAGGTTCGCTTATCTCTCGCTGGCGCTGGAAACTCTCTTCTAAGGTCCAATCTTGGGATTGCACAATAATTTTTTTAGTTGCTCGCACCGCCATCGGTCCATTAGCCACAATGCGCGTAGCAATTTCTAGTGCCTTGTCGAGCGCAGCTCCTGGGTTGGTCAAGTGTGTAACTAGCGAGGCGCGGTACGCCTCTTCGGCGTCAATCAGGCCACCGGTTAATGCCCACTCCATTGCTAAGTGGTAGGGCACTCGTTGGGGGAGGCGCATCAGGCCTCCCCCGGCAGCAACCAAGCCGCGGGTGACTTCCGGAAGGCCGAACTTGGCCTCTCGAGAAGCGACGATGACGTCGCAAGCAAGCGCTATTTCGAAGCCTCCGGCCAACGCGTACCCTTCAACGGCAGCTATCAGCGGTTTCTCACTGGGCTTTTCGACTATGCCCGCAAAACCACGGACCGGGATAGAGGGCTTCTCGCCGGCTAAAAAAGCTTTTAAATCCATTCCTGCACAAAAGAAGCCCCCAGCACCAGTGATAATGCCTGCGGTGAGTTCGGCGTTATTGTCAAGTTCGTCTAAAGCGAGGCCGATGGCCTCCGCCGTGGCTGTGTTGATGGAGTTTCTCGCCTGTGGGCGGTTAATGGTGATGATCAGAATCCCGTCGACTGATTCCGTTAACACAGTCTCACCTCTGTTGGTCACTTTGCACCCATCCTGATCGCGCCGTCGAGGCGGATGGTTTCACCGTTCAACATGGGATTATCTAAAATGTGGAGTGCCAGGGACGCGTACTCATCTGGATGTCCCAGGCGTGAGGGGTGAGGGATCTGGGCGGCAAGTCCGGAACGAATCTCGTCAGAGTAGCGAGCGAGAATAGGGGTGTCGAAGACTCCGGGTGCGATAGTGCAAACGCGAATGAGTCGCCGGGCCAAATCTCGCGCTGCAACGATCGTCATTCCCACGACTCCTGCTTTCGCAGAAGCGTAAGGAATCTGTCCGATCTGACCTTCCCAAGCGGCCACCGAAGCGGTCAAAATGCAAACGCCCCGCTCTTCTCCCACGGGCTCTTGTTCCGCCATTCGTGCAGCGCTGAGACTAAGAACGTTAAAGGTTCCGACCAAATTTAATCGCACCAGAGATTCGTAAGTCTCGAGAGATCCAGGACTTCCGTCTCGCTCAACGACCCGAACAGTGCCCCCTTTACCGGCGCAATGCACCAGCGCCCTGATTGGTCCTAGCGCTTGGGCGTTGTCCAGAGCCGCTCCCACAGATATTGGATCTGTCACGTCCCCTTGAGAAAAATGAGCTAACGGCCCCAATTCTTCACATTTCTCAGCACCGCTGGACCCGTCAAGGTCAAGCATCACAACATTGACTCCTCGGTCTACGAGCGCTCGAACCGTCGCGAGCCCCAGACCTGAGGCGCCGCCGGTAACTAGAGCTGATGTGCCTGTGATATCCATTCTTCGTCCTATCGCTTAATCGAGGCGCTCAATTATCATGGCGTTGGCCATCCCACCTGCTTCGCACATGGTTTGCAATCCGTACCTGCCACCTGTTTCCTCAAGATGGTGCAGCAAAGTGGTGGCAATTCGTGCTCCAGATGCTCCCAGGGGGTGCCCTAACGCGATTGCTCCACCCAGTGGGTTGAGTTTAGCCACATCAACGGGAAATTCAGATAGCCAAGCCAGCGGAACCGAGGCAAAAGCTTCATTGACTTCGATGGCGTCCATCTGCTCGATTGTCAAACCGGATTTGGCAAGTACGCGTCGGGTGGCAGGAATTGGTCCCGTGAGCATGAGGATTGGGTCATCGCCGACTACTGCGGTTGCGACGATGCGCGCACGAGGGCGCAATCCATATTTTGCAGCGCTTTTTTCAGACATCACGAGAAGGGCCGCAGCTCCATCAGTGATTTGAGAAGAATTCCCTGCGGTCACTTTCCACTGAATCTCAGGCCAGCGTTGTCGACTCTGTTCCGTAGAAAAAGCAGGCTCAAGTGTGGCGAGTTTATTCTCCGTTGTTCCGCGTCGGATCGACTCGTCACTTTTTGCCGAACCGTGAACTGTCGTGATCGGTATAATTTCGGCATCGAATAGGCCTTTATCAGCAGCACTTCCCGCCCGCTGTTGTGATTGAGCAGAATACTCATCAAGTGCTTTGCGAGAAATATTCCATTTGTGAGCGACTAGCTCTGCAGCGACTCCCTGGGAGCTCAAGTTGGGATAGCGCCCCCGAACCGTGGGACCTTGCGGATCCATATCAAGTCGGTTGCTTCCCATGGGAATCCGACTCATGGACTCCAGGCCCCCAGCGATAGCTACTTCGTATGCCCCAGCCATAACTCCTTGGACGGCAAAATCTAGTGCTTGTTGGCCACTGCCGCACTTACGTTCAATGGTCACACTCGGTACATGTTCTGGGAAGCCGGCGGCGAGCCACGCTTGTCGCCCAGGAGTTCCGGATTGTTCACCTACCTGCGACACGCAGCCAATCAGGACGTCATCGACGGAGCCGGGATCAATACCAGTTTTTTCAATAACTCCAGCAATCACCGAAGACAGCAGATCAACCGCATGGACCTCAGAGAGGACTCCACCAGGTTTTCCTTTACCCATGGGGCTACGGGCGGCTGAGACTATTACGGCGGATTCCGTCACTGTTTCTCCTGTTGTGGGTACTTGAACGAATAATTTTGGTGTAATTTTGCGGTTTAACATGTGTGAATCTATACCTACCAATATCATAGATTAAAAGCAGGGAGAGGAATACATAATGGGTAAACTTGGGATCGATGACGTCGACGACCTTTCCGGCGTGACCTTGTTGGCAAAAGATCGAGAGGTCTTATTCGCTCAACAGTCAGAATGCACCTTTATCTTTAATCGATCAGGTGGGTGGCCATCTGGGGTAGTGATGAGCTTTGTGTACCACGAGGAATGCCTCTGGATCGCTTCAATTGTGAATCGACCCCAAGTTGCATGCCTTGCCGAAGATCCTCGAGTGACGGTTGTCGTGAGTAACGCTGGCACACAGACACCTGCGCGGCAAATGATTGCCGTGCGGGGGGTCGCGGTGATTCACGAGCCAGGTTCAGAAACATTTGAAAACATGTTGCACACAATTGGGGCGCGATTACAGCCGGCTGACCCGATGGCTTTCGTGAGGCTACTTGACACGCCGAAGCGTCGAATCTTGCAGGTAATCCCAGCGGGGATTTCGTCCAGTCATGATTCACGCCGCATGCCGGGTGATGGGCGTGGCGGACCAGCCAAGATAGCTGCGGAGAAGAACGAATGAAAAATGAGTGACCATATTTCGCCGCCGGTTATCGATGAATCCGAGTGGCGCACGTGCGATGTTTCCCTAGTGGTTCGTGCTTCTCATTTGTATGCCGTGTACGCATGGGCAATTGACAATGGCGATTTTCATTTACTGCAGTCACTCCTCGGACCCAAAATTGGCATCTCAATAAACGGTACTGAACATGAGGGCCTAGACGCTTTTCTTCAGGTTTATCAAAATAATTGGGCTGCCGATTGGAGCGCAGCCAAGCACTACATTTCAAATGTAATCGCGAGCGAAGACGCTGCTGGCAATATTCAATCGCGCGCCTATTTCCAAGCCGTCTTCATGCGCTCGAATACGACACACATGCTGGTTGGGCGCTACGACGATACATTGGTTGTAATTGATGGGGATCTCCGGATTCAACAAAAACGACTCTTCATTGAAGGCTCAATCGACTTGCCCGAGACATCTCGTGAAATTTCACGGTTTTCCCCATTTGCCCGAGTCAAGTAGTCGCTACCGACAAGAGCCAACGCAGATTGGGGCAGTTATCGCAAGACACAGTAGACTTTGTATTCTAGGATCATCATTGTTATGAATTTGCTGTTTGTGGGTCAAGGAGGTAAGCCAGCAGGCAAAAGTCACTTCAACTCCACTGCACGCCAGTGGATCCCGAGAATTGGCATTAGCTAGCCGTAATGAGTCCGATAAAGGGTCCACTCGTAACAAGATGATTTATCTAAATCTCAATTCTCAAATGCACGGAAGGAATTAATAATGGTCGCCATGGGATTGCTTCTTAGTGATGTTCCAGCCTCAGTCTCACCCGCCCAACAATTTCGGGATGTAGTCAGAATTACCCACGAGGCACAGGACAGTGGGTTCACCTACATCGTTATCGGCCAGCACTTTCTCTATGGCGATCTTCGTTGGCTGCAGCCCGTGCCGCTGCTGGCACGATTAGCGGCCGAGGTAAATTCAGACGTTCGACTTGCGACTCAAATAATGATTGCCCCTCTCTATCATCCCGTAATGCTGGCTGAAGAATTAGCAACCCTAGACGTTGTGACAGAGGGACGTTTAGTTGCCGGATTAGGCTTGGGCTACCGCGCTGAGGAGTTTGGCTATTTGGGAATCCCGTTCAAAGAACGAGCGGGAAGAATGAATGAAATCCTTGAGCTCCTGCGTATGCTCTGGACCCAAGACGAGGTTACCTATCATGGAAAGTACTTCACGCTGGAAAATGTTCGTCCTCATCTAAAACCAGTACAGGAACATCTGCCCATTTGGGTGGGAGCCCATTCGCTACCAGGCGCAATCCGCGCAGGTAAATATGGTGATGGTTACGCATGTCCACCAGAAACCCCCGTCCCAGAGGTACGTGAGCGGTTTACCGTTGTTGCAGAAGGTTTCGCCGAACGAGGGAAACCCTTCACAGCTCAACCTTTGCGGCGCAACATTATGGTTGCTGACACCAAGGACGAGGCTCTATTGGAATTTGCTCGCGTTGCCCAAGGGCGCTACCTCACTTATCTAGAAAAGGGTCTTGACGTCATGGCCAACGCTGACCTTAAGAATGAATTCGCGAAGGCAGTGGAGGACCATGCTGTCGTGGGAACCCCGGACCAAGTGACGGAACAGTTGGTCAAATTGGTTACCGAACTTCCGGTAGACCCTCTACTTGTTCGCCCTCAATGGCCAACAATGAATGTGGATGAAACCGTTGCGGCGATCCGGCGCATCGGGCGCGAGATTGTGCCAACTATCACAGCCATCCCTCCGCGCAACAAAATCTAAGTGGGGTCGCAGTAAGTGAATTTATATGAAGTCGGGTCCAAATGACGCGCACATATACAGATCTAGTCCCCACCTTCCCAGATCGAACGGACTGGACACTAGCCCACGTTTTGGAGAGTCGTTCAAAACAGACTCCCGACGAAGTGTTTCTTATCGCCCCTGAAGAAGGTCTGCGGGTGACATACGGCGAAATCCGCAGGGAAGCGCAATCCATAGCGGCAGGTATCTACGAACGCGGGGCGCTCTCAGGGGATCGGGTGCTGATCATGGCAGCCAATTCTTCTGCTTTTGTCCGCACGTGGCTGGGAACCGCGATATCAGGACTGGTTCAAGTCCCGATCAATACCGCGTATGAAGGTGAGTTTCTCCGGCATCAAGTACATGTCACGAACCCTAAATTCGCCGTGATTGACGACCATCTCGCTCACCGTTTTGTACAACTGAGAACTGAGTTCCCCAGTATTGAGCACTTTTGGGTGATTGACAAAGGGCAGGCGCAGGAATCTATCCAGCAATTGCAGGAGACAGGATGGAGCGCAAGTGAATGGCAAAATCTACTTGATGTGGCTCCCGAGTCGTTTCCCATCCCAGCCGCACAGGACTTAGCGTCCATATTTTTCACTTCGGGCACGACTGGGCCGTCGAAGGGGGTCGCTATGCCTCATGCCCAGATGTATTTTTTTGCTGACGAAGTTGTTTCTCTCACTCGATTGACTCACAAAGACACCTACATGACGGTGACGCCACTTTTTCACGGAAATGCACAATTTATGGCGGCCTACCCCGCCCTTGTAGCCGGGGCAAAACTTGTGATTCGCTCCAAGTTTAGTGCGAGTCGTTGGGTTGACCAGATTCGCGAAGAAGGTGTGACGGTCACGAATTTGATTGGTGTGATGATGGACTTCATCTGGAAACAGGATTCGCGAGCAACGGATTCGGATAACCCCTTGCGTTGTGTGTTTGCTGCGCCGACTGCCAGTAGCATCTTGTCAGAGTTTAAGGACCGCTATGACGTAGAGGCGTTCGTGGAAGTGTTCGGACTTACCGAAACGTCTGCCCCTATTCTTTCACCATATGGTGAAGATCGACCACCAGGCGCCGCGGGGCTCCTCGCGAGAGATTTTTTTGAGATTAGGCTGGTAAACCCGGACACAGATGAAGAAGTACCTGTGGGTGAAATTGGTGAACTTGTGATCCGTCCAAAATTTCCCTGGACATGTAGCCTCGGTTATTACGGCATGGACGATCGCACCGCGGAGGCTTGGCGGAATCTTTGGTTCCATACGGGTGATGCGCTGAAGCGCGATACCGATGGTTGGTACTACTTTGTTGATCGCTACAAGGACGCTCTGCGCCGAAGGGGTGAAAATATTAGTTCTTACGAGGTTGAGCAGGCTGTTTTGTCTCATGCCACGGTAACTGAATGTGCAGTCATTGCAGTTGCTGCAGAATCTGAAGCTGGTGAGGATGAAGTCATGGCGGTAGTCGTCACGAATGGGGATGTGGATCCCAAGGAAATCTGGGGCTTCTGCAAGGGTCGAATACCAGAGTTCGCAATACCGCGATTCATGCGATTTGTGGACGCGTTACCACGGACACCTTCAGAGAAAATTCAAAAATCAGTATTGCGCGAGGAAGGAATAACACCAAATACGCATGACAGAACCACGGTGTAATTCGAGTCAACAACCCGAGTAGGGATCAAGGAGAAGCAAGTGGACTTCACAGAGTTAGCGGAGTATGAAGAGATTAGGCAATCTGTTCGTCAGATGTGTTCCAAGTTCGACGACACATACTGGCAGGAGCATGACGAAAACAAGGAATTTCCGTGGGAGTTCTATAAGGCCGTTGCAGATGCCGGCTGGCTGGGGTTGACCATCCCCGAAGAATTTGGGGGAGGGGGCGCCGGCGTTCAAGAGGTGTGCATTGTTGAGCAGGAAATTGCGGCTTCTGGTGCGGGAATGAACGGCTGCAGTGCGGTCCATATTGGCATGTTCGGTTTCGAGTCTATGGTCCGCTACGGAACCCAAGCGATGAAGGAAAAATACTTTCCTAGGGTAGTGACAGGTGAGTTACACGTCTCATTTGCGGTAACTGAGCCGGATGCGGGAACCGATACCTTGAACATGACAACGTTCGCTCGAAAGGTTGAAGGCGGATTTCTCCTGAGCGGGAAGAAGACGTGGATTACCAAAGCCCAAGAAGCTGAGCGCATGTTTATCCTCGCTCGCACACAACCCCTCAATGAGGTATCAAAAAGGACAGATGGCCTCACAATGTTTTTTGCCCCTATGGATCGTAAGAGCATTGAAATTCGCCCGATCAAGAAAATGGGTCGCAACGCAATCGACACGAATGAGCTGTTTATTGACGACTTGTTTGTCTCCGACGAAGACGTAATCGGGGAGGTCGGTAGGGGATTCCGCGCTATTATGGTGGGACTCAACGCCGAGCGGGTTGTTGCAGCAAATGCGGCACTGGGAATTGGTAAAGCATCAATTCGCCTAGCAACACAGTATGCGAACGACCGAGTGGTTTTTGGTCGCCCGATCGGGCAGAACCAAGCAATCTCCCATCAAATCGCCTTAGCACAAATCAGAATAGATGCGGCTGAAGCCATTTGTCAGAAAACCGCCTGGATGGTGGATCAGGATATTCCCTGCGGCAAGGAAGCCAACGAAGCCAAATACTTAGCTTCAGAAGCGGGCTTCAATGCGGCCGACATGGCAATCAATGTCCTCGGTGGGTATGGGTATGCCAAGGAATACAATGCCGAGCGATATTTCCGTGAGTCTCGCTTGAATCGAATCGCGCCGATTAGCCAGGAAATGGTCCTCAACTATATTGCTGAGCATTCGTTGGGTCTGCCGAGAAGTTACTAAACCAAAATTCAGAGACAGTTCACTACAGGGAAAGGTGTTAGTCATGAATACGCAACACAGCGCGAGTACTCCGGGACGAGAATGGATACCGACTGCACGTGATCTCCTGATTGGTGGGGCGTTTGTTGCCGGGGAGGGCGAGTCAATTGAGGTCGTGAATCCCTCCACCGAAGAGGTGCTCACTAATGTCCGTGGAGCATCCGTTGATCAGGTAGATCAGGCAGTTGAAGCTGCTCAACGGGCCTTTGACCCTTGGTCGCGATCCTCTCGCGAGGAGCGGTCACGTGTCCTACATCGCTTCTGCGATGTCTTAGAGGCGCATATCCCTGAATTGCTCGCCTCAATTGTAAACGAAGTCGGAACACCCGTGGCGCTTGCCGAATTTATGCAGGTAAAATTGGGACTTGTACATCTGCGTTGGCAGGCAGAGGCGGCGCTCAAGGATCGAACAATTGATCTTGGGCCGTGGAACGATCCTGTACCCACTCACAGCCACGTCAATTATTTGCCTGTGGGAGTTGTCGCGTGTATTACTGGATACAACTATCCGCTTAATTTGGCGATTTTCAAGTTTGGTGCCGCCATGGCAGCTGGGTGCACTGTGGTACTCCTGCCGTCTTCGCGTACCCCACTTACTACGTTGTTCCTAGGGGAACTCGCCAAAGAAGCGGGCATCCCTGATGGTGTCTTCAACGTTGTCATCGGTGGTCCGGAAGTGGGCATGCGACTTACAACGAACAACGGAGTAGACAAGGTTTCCTTTACCGGCTCGGACATGGTTGGCGAGAAAATCATGCAACAGGCGGCCTTGGGAATTAGGGACGTGACGTTGGAACTAGGTGGTAAATCACCGAACATTGTTCTTGAAGGATCCGATGTCGAATCATTCGCCGTGGAAATGCATTTGCGATGGTCGCGCAACGGAGGGCAAGGGTGCGCTGCTCTTGCTCGAATCATGGTTCACGAAAGCCTCATGGATAGGTTTTTAGCCGCGGGCGCCAAAGCCTTTGACCAGATGAAGGTGGGTGACCCATGGGATCCCACCACAAACATCGGGCCCATGATTCGCCCTGATCACCGGGCACGAGTGCGGTCCTTTATTGACGGCGCCCCCGCCGAAGGTGGTCGAGTGCTCTTTGGGGTGGACACTCCGCTTCCTGAAAAAGGCTATTTTGTGAATCCAGTGCTCCTCGGTGACCTGCCGTACACGGCAACGGCGTGTCAGGAAGAAATATTTGGTCCCGTTGCCGTCATTCTTCCCTTCAAAAATGACGAAGAAGCAATCATGATTGCAAACTCCACCAACTACGGCCTTGCCGCTAATATCTATGCGCCCAATGTGGATCACGCTCGCGAGATGGCTACGCGGATTCGGTCAGGCACCGTCTGGATTAACGGTGGCGGCAACATGCGACCTGATGCGCCATTCGGCGGCTTCAAGCGATCAGGAATCGGCCGAGAGATTGGTGAGTGGGGGATCTCAGAATACCTTGAACCCCAACACCTACAGTGGAGAACCTGATGGAAAATGATGCCAAAGGTCCACTCCATGGAGTTACTGTTCTTGAGCTAAGTTCCATGTACGCGGCGCCGACATGTGGGCGGATGATGCGGGACTTCGGTGCAACGGTTATTAAAGTGGAAGACCCCGTGGCAGGCGATTTTGCGCGTCAATGGTCCCCCTTTAAAAATGGCTTGTCGCTCGGGTTTTCTCGGTTGAATTCAGGCAAACGCTCGCTCGGTATTGATCTGAGATCCGAAGACGGGAGAGAAATTGTGCATGACCTTGTACCACACGTGGATGTCGTTCTCGAATCGTTTCGACCCGGGCGCATGGAGGCTTGGGGGCTGGGTTACGACATTTTGAGTTCACTAAATCCTGGGGTAGTCATGACGAGAGTCTCGGGATTCGGCCAGACCGGTCCGTATAGTGAACGTCCCGGCTTTGGAACGGTGGCGGAAACTTCCAGCGGGTACGCCTACATCAATGGGTGGCCCTCGACGCCACCCACCTCGCCCCCGTTTGGATTTGCTGATTCCATAGCCGGGATTTCGGCCGCATTCGGAACCGCCATGGCTCTGTTTAATCGCGGCCGCACAGGGGTCGGAGATGTCGTGGATGTCGCGCTGTATGAACCCCTAATGTTTATAATTGGCGACATCATCTTGCAGTGGACGGGTAACGGAGCGATCCAAGAAAGAGTGGGAAATGGGACCGGCTCTGCCTCTCCGCGAGGAATTTTTCAAGCGAAGGACGGGAAGTGGCTTTCGATTGCCGCGTCATCTCAGACAATTGCGGTGCGACTTTTTGAGGCAATGGACCGTCCGGACATTATTAAGGACCCGCGATACGCCACCAATGCTGCCCGTATGGAACATAACGAGGACATGCAAAAAATTGTGTCAGAGTGGGTTCAGACCCAGCCTCGCAAGGAGATTCTTGCAATTTTGGAAAGCCACAACGTCGTCGCGGCGGGAGTAAACGATGCCCGTGACGTCACCGAAGACCCCCACTTTTCCGAGCGAACTCTGGTTGATTTGACCGGGAGTGACCTCCTTGGCAAGGTCAAAATGCCCGGCCCGATCTTGCATGTGTCCTCGTATTCGGGTCCCGAGTACGACGGAGTTCCGGAAATTGGCCAGCACACTAAAGAAGTGTTACGGGATTTCCTTGGATTTGACGAGGACCGAATACAGTTCTTGGCGCAGAGCGGTGTGATCAGCAGATAGTTTTTTGCCTATGGCTGGCCGCCGTCGACCGTCAAAAGTGATCCGGTTGTGTAACTTGACGCCTCGCTAGCCAAGTAAAGGGCCGATCCTAAGATTTCGTCAGGTTGTCCCCCACGTTCCAATGCGAAACCACGTGCTCGCTGTGCAAACATGTCGGGGTCCCAAGCAGAGCTCACATCAGTCATAAAGGTACCCGCCATGATTGCATTTACCCGAACTGTCGGGCCAAAGGCATGGGCAAGGCCGACGGTAATGGCGTTGAGGCCGGCCTTTGCTGCGGCGTATGGCAAAGTTGAGGGGCGCGGATGGATCGCTCCGACGCTGGAAATATTGATAATACTGCCTCCATTGAGGGCCGCCATCCGTGTCCCAACGAGAGCGGCTAATCGAAACGGCCCCTTGAGATTGACGTCGAGCACCTTGTCAAAAAGTTCCTCGGTTACCGAATCAACCGTGTCGTATATAGGCGACATGCCCGCGTTGTTCACTAAAATATCGATTGACCCGAATTCCTGGTAGCAAGTCTCAACTAATTGGTCAAGTTCAGGCCATCGCCCTACGTGCGCTCCAACCCCTATAGCGCGGCGTCCAGTGGACTGGCGAATGCTGGAGGCCACTTCTTCGCACGCTTCTAATTTGCGACTGGCAATCACCACATCTGCCCCATGATGGGCAAATCCTTCGGCCATGACCCTACCGAGTCCTCGACTGCCCCCCGTGACGAGAGCCACTTTGCCACGTAAATCAAACAGCTTTTCCACGTCGCTCCTCAAAGTATTTCGATCAATAACCTAACCCTAGTGGCAGCCTTGATAATTCCTTGCTATGGTGATCATAGATTATTTATTAAGGAGATAACGTGAGTGAAAGTGCATCACTAACTCCTGAGCAAACGGCGCTTCGAGCTGTTGCCCGGGAAGTGGCCAACGATGTGTATGCCCCACTAGCCGACGAGTGGGATGCCACAAGAACCTTATTTCCGGATGCGGAGATAAAGCGACTGGCTGAACTGGGTTTTCTGGGTATCTGCCTGCCCGAGGAGTATGGGGGTTCTGATGCCCCACTGATGGATGCGCTGATTGTCATTGAAGAATTGGCTAAAGTGTGCCGCCCAGCGGCTTTTGAGGTCTTTGAGGCAAACGTTGGACCGGTGCGGGTCCTCCAGTTTTACGGCACGCCCGCCCAGTGTGAAGCGATTATACCTAAAGTTGTGTCAGGTCAGACAAGTGTGGGAATTGGCATCTCAGAGCCAGACGCGGGTTCCGGAGCGACCGACATGCGCACTTCCGCTCGACTTGACGGGGATGAATACGTAATTAATGGCACGAAACGCTGGATCTCCGGGGGTGGCCATGCGGGAAACTATCTTCTTTATTGTCGGTTAAACGATTCACCGGGTTCCAAAGCGATTGGCGCCATTCTTGTCTCGGCGGACACCCCGGGACTGAGTTTCGGGGCCCCGGAAAAGCTGATGGGTTTCCGTGGCATCGCTTCGGCGGATCTCATCTTCGAAGATGCGCGGGTGCCAAAAGAAAACCTCGTGATCTCGGCAGGCGGGTTCAAGAAATTATTTGGCGTATTCTCAATTGAACGAATGGGAAATGCAACAATGAGTCTGGCCCTAGGACAGGCTGCTTTGGAAAAAACAATTGCCTACACGCAGGAGCGGGAACAGTTTGGTCGACCAATTTACGAGTTCCAAAATGTTCAACAAAGCGTGGCCGACATGGCAATAGATGTCGAAGCAGCGAGACTTTTGATCAAGAGAGCTGCACTGACCGCGGGAAATGGATTACCTGATACCTATGAAGTTTCTTTAGCCAAGGTCTATTCCAACGAGATGGCAAAGAGGGTCACGGACATGGCGATGCAACTTCATGGTGGCAATGGCTATACGGAAGAATACGGGATTGAAAGACTACATCGCGATTCGCACGGGTGGGCCATTGCCGGCGGCACACCTGCAATGCAACGAATCCGCATCGCATCCGAAATTTACGGCAAAACAATTAATCAACGATCCTCATAGTGATACAGGAGTCTCGCGGTGACTGAACAACTCTTTGAACTCCCCGAAAGTTACTTGGCAATTATTGAGGAGGCGAAAAAGGTTGCTCAACAGGTCGCGCCGTATGCGCATCACGCAGACGAAGCCGATCATTTTGATCCCAATGTCCGGCAGATCTTGGCAGAAAGTGGGCTGTGCAGCCTGACTGTCCCAAAAAAATTTGGGGGAAGGTTCGAAGAAGTTGACTCTCTTGCAGTCACTGTTGTCAGAGAGCAGTTGGCCTACGAATCAGCGCACGTGGACTCGATGTTTTGTATGCAAGGGATCGGCTCTTATGCGCTAGCTCAAGCCGGTAGCCCCGCATTGCAAGAAGCATGGTTGCCGGCAGTTGGGCGACTGGAATCCATCGCAGCTTTGGGCCTCACCGAACCTGATGTGGGCTCTGATCTGCGAGCTATCACGACCACAATTGAGGTCGAAGGAGATCTCCTTCGCATCAATGGGCACAAGTCTTTTATAACGAATGCGGGTGATGCAGACTTTTACACGATGTTGGGAAAGGAGACTGTGGGTGGTGAGATCGCCTATTCGTTAGTCCTGATTCCAGCGAGTACCCCAGGGCTTTCAGTCAGCCACCCACACCAAATCATTGCGCCTCACGTTCTGGGAGACGTAATCATGAAAGATGTAATGGTCCCCAGCAGTCATCGGATTGGGGAGCCCGGCAAGGGTTTTAACCTTGTTCTTGCGACATTGTCTACATTTCGCGTTTCGGTAGCTGGAGCCGCCATTGGTATCGCGCAAGCGGCATTAGATGAAGCAACCAAGCATGCTGCCGGTCGTGAACAATTTGGCGTTCCTCTGGCACGACTGGGTGGAATTCCTGCACAGTTGGCTAACTCGTGGGCTGAGATTGAAATGGCTCGAGCGTTAACGTACCGAGCCGCCGCCGCCTCGGCGAGAGATGCGCGCGCCAACCTTTACCTTTCCTCTTTGGCAAAAGCCGGAGCAACAGAGATGTCCGGCCGGGTCGTCGACCGCGCCGTTCAAATAATGGGTCGTTTTGGCATTGTTCGCGGATCAAAAATAGAGCGTTTGTATCGGGAAGCCAGACCGCTGCGCATATATGAAGGTGCAACAGAAGTTATTTACGATTCCTTGGCGAAACAACTCGTCAAGCGAGTAACCGGTTGATAATTGACAGCCACTGCCATGTGTGGCCTGACGAAATCGCACCGAAAGTCCTGAGCGCAAAGATAGCCGGCCTTGAACCTATGGGAGATGGAACAGTTGGTTCTCTCCTGGCAAAGATGGACGAAGCCGGAATCGACTATGGGTGTTGCCTCGGGGTAGCCACAGCAGCCAAGAATCTCGAGAAGACGAACGAGTTCATTGGGAGCCTTGATCGCTCCAGGCTGGTGCCGTTTGGAACAATACATCCAGATCGAACAGTGGCGGATAACATACGTTCACTTCGAGAGAATGAAATCGTCGGCGTGAAATTGCACCCAAACTTTCAGAACCTGGACCTAGCCGATCCGCGTGTGATTGAAATCTGTCACGCGATAGCTCAAGATGGCATTGTCGTAATAACTCATGCAGGGGAAGGTAGCGATGCGGCTGCCACAGACAGGGGTAGTCCTGAAAAAGTGCTTGCACTCGCCCAGTCGGTACCCAATCTCACTCTGATGGCGTGTCATTACGGGGCCTATCACCAACTAGAGCTGGCTGAAAAGATCGTTGTCGGTTCACGTGTAATTCTTGAGACATCGTGGCCACCGACCATGGCTATTCTGGATCCTGACCGGATCCGCGGCATCATAAAGCGCCACGGCGCGGACCAAGTGGTTTTTGGTTCAGACTGGCCCATGGCAGACCCGGGCGCAGAAATCGCCGGAATTCGGGCGCTAGGACTGCCCAAAGATGACGAAAAGAAAATACTTGGCGGAAATCTTGCCCGAATACTAGGGCTCGAGAAGTGACTCGAGAAACTTGCGACACACAGTGGCCAGGGAAAGCACACAGATGAACAATCGGGACGTCTTGTCAGATTCAATTGTCGTGGTCTCGGGCGCCCGGACGCCAATCGGTGGGTATATGGGTGGTTTATCTTCGACACCCACCTACCGCCTAGGAAGCCTTGCTGTGCAGGCGGCAATTTGGAGAGCGGGAGTCGACCCCGAGGATGTTGATGAAGTGATCATGGGTTGTATTGGGCAAGTCGGCCCCGAGGCGTACAACGCACGCCGGGTGCTTATCGATGCTGGAATACCACTGTCAGCCGCAGCGTACAACGTAAATCGCCTGTGCGGAAGTGGCCTTCAAGCGATCTTGTCAGGTGCGATGCAACTCCAGCTCGGACAGTCAAACGTAGTGGTTGCCGGTGGAAATGAGAATATGAGCGGGCAGCCTTTTCTCGAACCACAGGCGAGATCAGGGGCTAAATTAGGGAATCGAGTGTTGGTTGATGGGACACTTTCGTTAGTGACAGATCCGTGGGGCGACTACCTCATGGGACATACAGCTGAAAATGTTGCCCGGGCATATAACGTAAATCGTGCCGAACAGGATCAGTGGGCTGCACGAAGTCAACAGCGAGCAGCAGACGCCATCTCACGCGGCGCATTCACATCTGAAATTATCTCGGTGGAAGTGGAAAAAGCGAAGGGTCAGGCCGAAAGCGTTGGTGCCGACGAGCATCCTCGCCCAAATACTACTTTTGAGGGTCTTTCTCGACTGCGTCCTTCATTTTCTGCAGAAGGCACAGTTACCGCGGGTAACTCTTCCGGCATCAATGATGCAGGAGCGGCCACGGTGTTAATGCGTGAAGTTGATGCACGAGAACGTGGGATGATTCCACTGGGCCGTTTGGTTGGCTGGGCGAGTCACGGTTGCGACCCTGCAATGATGGGTTATGCCCCGGTAGGCGCCATCAGAATATTGCTGGATCGGTTAGGTATGTCGGTTAAGGATTTAGATGTTGTTGAATTAAATGAAGCCTTTGCCGCTCAAGTCATTGCTGTTGTTCGTGATTCTGGGTTGGACCCAGAGCGCACTAATCCCAATGGTGGAGCTATTGCCTTAGGTCATCCGGTGGGAGCAACGGGAACGATTTTAACGATCAAAATGCTGCATGACCTTCAAAGTCGAGATCTGGAACGAGGCCTTGTCACCATGTGCATTGGTGGAGGGCAGGCTTTGGCCGCGGTGTTCGAACGCGTGTAAATGTGGACTAGGTGAGTTCTTATTCTCCGAATGCTGGCCCATCTTTTGGCTTCACGAGCATCAACCCGACTCTCTCGCAGCGACAAATGAGAACTTGATCTTGGTTGTAGCCACGGTGCTCAAACCACACTATGCCGGAGTCATCTCTACTGGACGAGGCTCTTTTTTTTAAAATAGTGGTCTCTCCGCGTAGCGTATCGCCGTGAAACACGGGGTGTGGGAATTCGATCTTGTCGTAACCTAAATTTCCCAGAGTTGTTCCCATGGTCAATTCAGGAACATGAAAGGCGCCAATGAGTGCCACGGTGAAAAGGCTATTCACTACCCGGCGGCCGTGAATTGTTGTCTTGGAAAACTCTTCATCTAAATGTAGAGGCTGAACATTCATAGTAAGCGAGGTGAACATCACATTGTCCATTTCTGTGACCGTGCGAGTTAACGCATGCTTATATATTTTGCCTTCCTCAAATTCCTCAAAATACAAGCCCCTCATTTTTACCTACTTCCTGTTTCGTAATTGGTGGGCGCGCTCAAGCCATTGAACAGCCTTGTCGTAGTGCGCCTTGTCAATATGAAGCCCCTGGTAACGCAGTGCACCGTCACCAGCCGCCACTGCTTTTTCATATGCGGATACTTGTCCTTGGTAAAAGCCCACTTCGGTGTCTGAGGGGGTAAAAGCCGTGTTCACCACGGGAACATGGGACGGGTGAATGACCACCATGCCTCGATACCCCAATGACCTCCCAGATCGGGCGAATTCGTCAAGGCCAACAAGGTCGTCAACTTTTTCCCAAAGGCCCGTGAGGGCATGTACGCCCGCCTCCCTGATCGCCAGCAATACTCGACTTCGTAGGTACAGCGTTTCCAGGCCACCAGGCGTCCACTCGAAACCTACTTCGCGAGCAATATCAGCGTGCTCAGCCGTAGGCCCAATGACGGCTCCAACTCGAGATGAGCCGTGCGCGATTTCGCGGACATTCCAAATAGCAGGTACGGTTTCAATGGGAACGACATATTCAATTCCTGCCACTTCATTGCGTCGCTCAAAGTGGTCAACGAGGGCATCCACTTTGGCTAGGTCCATTGCGGTTTCAATCTTTGGGACAAAGAGACCCTTTAATCCTGGAATGAGGCAAGTTTCTAGATCGGCACCGGTATTTCCCGTAGAAAGACCGTTTACTCGAACTAGAAATTCGATATCAGGGTGCTCAGCTGAGGCTCGGCTGATTGATTCGGCGACAGTCTCCCGGGCTCGCACTTTGAGGTCTTCTGGCACGGAGTCTTCCAGGTCAAGGACGATTGCATCTGGGTGGACTGCAGCGGCCTTGTCAATCCAAGCAGGTTTGTGTCCAGGCACAAACAAAAGTGATCTATACGGGACCATTAGTTAACCTTTCGCATTTGTTCGGTTGCTTCCGACGCTTAGGCCAGTATGGGTCACAACTGCACACAGTTATTGCCCGACCACCGTGTTTCTATCCTTGATAATAATACACATCAATCCAGTAAAATGCCACACATGCCCCCATATTGGGCGGCTCCACACACCGCTGATTCGCTCAAGCGATGCTGCCCCCGGCGAAAACTTTCAATAGTTGCGTAATCAAGTAAAAACTAAATGCGTGAAAATCAGCCTAAAAAAGCGAATTCAAAAAGCACGAATGTGGCCTGCACAAAACTGACGGGTTCGCAGGTGTCCCACGCGGACATCAAAGATACGCGCCTAGTGGGCCAGCATTAGCCATCTGCGAGAGCCGTAGACCACGTAAATTGTGAGCAACACACAGACCACACTGGCAAAGATCAGCACAGCGCTTATGGATATCAAGCCAATGAGTGGCCCGGCGATGAGTGCGGCCACCACAATTGTGATGTATGCGATTAGCAGGAATGCAGAATAGATTTCAGCGCTGCGCCCAAGGGGGGAAATCATCCCAACCAATGCCGCTGCGCCCATGAGGCACAACCCTGCGCCCCCGCCTGTTGTTATGGCGCCCACCAGCATGAGCGGTGAGATGGCCGTCATGGCAGCCACACTGGTCATTGCCCATCCGATAACGCTCAGCACGATTCCTGCAAACATTGAAATTTTGGGTGGAACATTTCGGCTAAACGGCTGAACAACGGCAAACATGACAAGCACTAGTGAGACGAGTAATCCACTCAACACTTCCGTGGTCCATCCAACCGATGCGGCGATATTTGACCCGAAAGATCCGTAAATCGCTATGCACAAGTTTGTTCCAATAAGTGCGGCAGAGGCAACTGAGAACGCAGCCCAAATGTGGCGTGGTACTCGAATCGCTTGCAAAAGACGGGCGGCTCGCTGCTTGGGCGCGGAGTCTGTGGCACGAATCAGGAGCAGTAACGGTACCGGGATAAATGCTCCAATAATGAGATAGGGAACCACCAACGGATATGAGCTGCCGGCAGCGAAAGAGCCTGCCATGACGGGTCCTACCGCCGCGCCTATCGCAACCGAAAACGTATTGACTAACGCGCCACGCGCCAAACCACCCGGATGCGACTCCATGAGCGTTGCGGCTGCAGCTCCGGTGGCTAAGGCAGCGCTGACTCCCTGAACGAACCTGCCTAGTAACAGTAATGGAAAAGTCGTCGCACATGCAAGGATTATCAACGCCGCACCCAGTGTCAACGTTGCAATCAGCAAAGTATTGCGCCGTCCATACCGGTCGGACATTCCGCCAAGAAATAGCAACGCCATGACAACACTTGCAGCGTAAACCGAAAACGCCAACCCGATCTGACTATCACTCAAACCCCATTGTTCTTGGTATAGCGGGTACAGTGGCGTAGGGGCATAACTCGCCACCATCATCAAAAAAAGCAAAGATGAGGCTCCCAAAAGAAGTGGCCATGGCGGGGTGAAAATTCGAAGTTGCATCTGTTTGTGAGTCTATACGTCGGGGTTGGTCAGCGCGTTTCATCAGCATAAAAATGACCGTGAGTATTCCGTCGTTTCGTGGCAAATCTGAGGCACGCTTTAAAGGTTCTCCCTGCAACTGCCCTGCGTCTGAGTTACATTTTTTAGGATCTGTTGAGTGATCACGCCGCTTGTCCCTATTGTAAAAACACGATCTTGATTCGTGCCAGAAAAACTTGAAAGAGCGGTACGTCGAAGTGTCGAGATTGCACCAGGGGCACCACGACCCGGGCCTAACGACCGCCTGCTCTCGTGTTCCCAGCAGCGAGTGTCCGAGTGCCGACGAACGCGGGTGATGAGTGATCAGATCCCACGCCATGGCCGAGGCAAAATTGACTAAATTGCAGAAGTAAGGGCGACGTTGACCCTTATGCACCACCACCCTGTTGATGAGGGTGTGTCGCCGCACTGTGCGCGGCTTTCGCAATGGGCGATTGGCACATACCATGATCGTATGAGCTTTATTGCCGGTGCCCACGCCGTGGTCGGACCCTACGGGTATTCGCAGGAAGAGATCATCGAGGCGTTCACCGCCGTGGTGTCTCCCGAAGGGGCACATCAACAAATCGTCGAACGTATTCATATCGCTACCGGGGTCAAGAATCGAAACCTAGCGATCCCATTAAAGGATTACGCCACCCTCGCAGGCTTCGGTGCAGCTAACGACCAGTTCATCCGGGTTGGACTTGATCTGGGTGCTTCCGCTATTGCAGGAGCACTGGCCGTCGCGAACTTGGAGGCAACTGACGTGGACATGATCATGTCCACATCGGTTACGGGCATTGCTGCGCCATCCCTTGAAGCAAGACTTATTCCAAGACTCGGGCTGCGTGAAGATGTAAAGCGGGTCCCGATATTTGGTCTTGGCTGCGTGGCAGGCGCTGCTGGCATTGCACGGCTGCACGACTACCTCATGGGTCATCCTGATGACGTAGCAGTTTTATTGTCAGTTGAGTTGTGTTCACTGACTGTGCAACGCGATGACGTGTCAATGTCCAATATCGTGGCAAGTGGCTTGTTCGGTGACGGTTCCGCAGCCGTTGTCATGGTTGGGGCACACCGGGCGGCCCGCATGGGGATTACCGGACCCAGAGTTGTGGCTTCTCGCAGTCGGTTGTACCCCGACACGGAGCGAACCATGGGCTGGGACATTGGCGGGAGTGGTTTTCGCATTGTGCTTTCGGCCGGTGTAGCCGACATTATTAATCAATACCTCGGAGACGACGTCAGCGACTTTCTCGGTGACCACGACCTGAAGATCGCCGATATCAAGCATTGGGTGTGTCACCCGGGTGGACCTCGAGTGCTGGAAGCAATGGAGTCGGCGCTTGACCTGCACGACGGTCAGCTCGACGTTACTTGGCGCTCACTTGCAGCGATCGGAAACCTGTCCTCTGCTTCGGTTCTGCATGTTTTGTGCGACACTCTTTATGGCTCGGGTGGGTTGGTCCCCGAACCAGAAACCCCCGGAATGCTGACTGCTATGGGCCCAGGTTTCTGCGCTGAATTAGTTTTACTGCAATGGTGACTCGATGACAGTAATGGTGACCCGATGACAGCAATGATCCTTTTCACGATCCTGATTGCACTCGTGGCAGTGGAGCGAGTCATCGAACTTGTCGTATCAAAACGAAACCTTCGTTGGAGCGCGGAACATGGAGGTATTGAATTTGGCAGGTCCCATTACCCATACATGGTGGCCCTGCATGTCTTTTTGCTTGTTGGTGCACTTGTTGAAGTGTGGGTGTGGCAAAAACCCATCAATCCTGCTTTCGCGTGGACCATGTGTGCATTGGTTCTGGGTTCGCAAGCACTTCGATGGTGGTGCATTACAACTCTGGGTCGGCGGTGGAACACGCTCGTCGTGATTGTTCCGGGACTTCCACGTGCTGTGGGAGGCCCCTACCGTTGGTTAAGCCACCCAAACTACGTCGCCGTTGTGATCGAGGGAATCGCGTTGCCCATGGTCGGCTTCGCATGGGTCACCGCGATCGTGTTTACCGCATTAAATCTGCCACTGCTGGCCGTGCGAATTCGGGTTGAAAACGCGGCACTTGGGACACTTCCCAAATGATTGACCTAGTTGTTGCAGGAGGTGGACCGGTCGGCCTGATGACTGCTGTCCGCGCGCGCCTCAGTGGGCTTGAAGTTGCTGTGGTTGAACAGCGCCCTGGACCGATCGATAAAGCGTGCGGGGAGGGTTTAATGCCCGATGCGCTGTCGCGGCTACGCGCAGTTGGCGTCGATCCAATCGGTCAAGACTTTCATGGAATCCGTTACATCTCCAAAGGAAGGGTTGCCCAGGCACGGTTCCGTTCGGGGCCAGGTCGAGGAGTGCGGCGCCTTGCCCTACACGCCGCGTTACAAGAGCGAGCACTGGAGCTTGGAGTCGAAATAGTCACCGGTCGAGTGAGTGCGATCTGTCAAGGGAATGGCTGGATAGAAGCGGGAGGGATTCGGGCCCGTTACCTCGTCGGTGCTGACGGATTGCACTCCAATGTGCGAAGGCTCCTTGGGCTCGGAGAAGTTACATCGGGTGCGCAACGTTTCGGTATTCGCCAACACTTTGGTGTCAGGCCGTGGAGCGATTTAGTTGAGGTGTACTGGCTGGAAGATTCTGAAATCTATGTCACACCGATCAGTGCCGATACGGTTGGCGTTGCCGTTCTTGGTCGATCTGTCCTTAACCTTGATGATTCGATTGCACGAGTTCCCGAGCTCGCTGCGCGACTCGACTCCGTACCGAGAGTGAGTGATCTGCGCGGAGCCGGCCCACTGCTTCAGCGGGTGAGCGCGCGTTCGGCCGATCGGGCACTGTTGGTCGGTGATGCGTCCGGTTACATCGATGCACTGACCGGTGAAGGTTTGCGGTTGGGTTTTGCCGAAGCCGAAGCAGCAGTGAACGCTGTTCTCACTGACGAACCAGAGCGCTATGAGCACGAGTGGCAGAAAGTGACAAGGTCCTACCGTTTAATGACCGGCGGATTACTGTGGGCGTCCTCTCGTCGTGGACTGCGCCCCATGATCGTTCCCGCGGCGCGGGCAATGCCACGAGTCTTCAACCGGATAGTGGACTCCTTAGCCGCCTAGCCGATTGCGGTGACAAATACCAATGCGGCAACGTCAACGCCCACCATTGCGATCAGTGCATGAAACATTCCGGCTCGGTGGTTCCCACGCGAGCCTAGGATCACAGCTGAGACGAATGCACCGGCAATGAGAAGAGGCAGCCATGTACTCGCGAAGAAGCTGACGACAACCAAGACCCCGCTGCCAAGTGCGAGTAGGAGCCAACACAAAAGCACGGATCTACGGTTCCCTAAACGAACCACGATTCCACCCACCCCTGCTCCAGCATCAGAGTCGGCATCTGGCAATGCGTTTGCCAGGTGGGCGCTCACTCCGATGATTGCGAATACGGCTACAGCCCAAACGGTCGGGGGTTCATCATTCAATCCAAAAGAAAGGAAGGCTGGCATTGCGCCGAAAGCCAATGCGTACGGGAGCCAGGACCACACGGTGCGGGAGAGGCGAATGTTATAGAGCCAAGCCATCAGGATCGCGAATACGTGGAATGAACCACCCAACCAACCCGCGACCGCCCAACTGAGCAGGATTGCAATGATCAGTGCGGAAACTGCGGCGATCCATAGTGCGCCGGCTGACACGGTTAGCGCCACCGTAGGTTTACTCGCGCGCCCCACGCGGGCATCTAAAGATGCGTCGAAGGCGTCGTTGCTCCAACCAACCGATAACTGGCCAATGAGAATCGCTGCGAATACGGTGACCAGTAGCCAGCCGGTCCAACCAAGACTCCACGCAAATGCGGTGATGACCAGCGAAACGGCGATTGTGGGCAGCGGATGTGCAGCCCTAACGAAACTCTGAAGTAATCGCATACCCTGACCGTAGGCGGTCGATTACTTGGTGTCGTAATCAGGTGCGAGCGAAACGAGATAGATACTTGACTCGACGTCGGTGAGTGAACGCTCACGTGTTTTTGATCACGCTATATTAAGGAAACTCGGCTCGTTACTTGCGCGCTAACCCGCGGGTTGATCATGAGAGACAAGGAATTGCGATGGCTGTGCGCTTTGAAGAGATCGACTGGCAGGACACGCCTCGAGGAGAGATCTCCCTCCGACGCCGAGTAGACCCGACGCTGGGAGTCAACGTCTATGAGGTGAAGCTGGGGGAGGAGTTCCTCATGTCCAGCCTGTTCACCGTTGCTGAGATCGAGCTTGCCCGAATTGGACTTGCACAAGTAACTGGCGATCGCATTGAAGTGCTGGTGGGTGGTCTGGGATTGGGATACACCGCTGTCGCTGCATTGGCCGATCCTCGAGTCCAGAGCCTGACCGTCGTTGAGGCGATTGCTCCGGTGATCAACTGGCATCAGCGCGAGCTCTTGCCCGATACGGCAGGGCTCGCAACTGATTCGCGAACCCACCTGCTCGAGGGTGACTTCTTCGCACTTATTGATGGACCGGTGGGTTTCGGTGCGGGCCGACCAGATCAGTACGACGCTATCCTGTTGGACATAGATCACACCCCGCGACACGTGCTGCACCAAAGCCACTCGTCGTTCTATTTAAGGGAGGGTCTGCAGTCCATGCGGCGTCACTTGAAGCCGAACGGTGTATTCGCGCTCTGGTCGGACGACCCGCCGGATCAGGAGTTTCTTGGGGTCTTGTCCGGCGCCTTTACTGAAGCATCGACGCATGTTGTGAGTTTCCCCAATCCACTCACCGGCGGGGAATCAGCCAACTCCGTGTACGTGGCCAGCCGCTGAATTCTTGCTCCACAACTACCGTCGTTGATCATGGCGGGCGGTCAGTATGGGGTGCAGCGAGTCTTAGACATCCTGTCTAAAGAGATCAAGACCACACTGCAACTCATGGGCGTCACCAGCATTGATCAACTCGACGGTTCAATGGTTCGACTGCGCCCCTACTGGGTGGATCTGGGCCCTCCTAGCGTTGGAATGCTGCGGCCACCCCGGAGTCCACGGGTACGATCAGGCCTGTGGTGCGCGAGAACTCATCTGAGGCGAGCGTGCTCACGACGGCAGCAACATCTGCTGGCAAGACTTCACGCTTCAATAAAGTGCGTCGTGCATCGAAAACGCCGAGGTCTTTTTCTTCCACTCCGTAGCCTGCCGCCCGATCTGCTCCCCATTCTCCTGCGAATATTGCGGACCCTTGAACAACGCCGTCTGGGGCAACGCCGTTGACGCGGACGCCGTACTCGCCTAACTCGACAGCGAGCAGTCGCACCTGATGCGGCTGATTCGCTTTTTCTGCGCTGTAGGCGATGTTTGTCGGGCCTGCAAGGACAGCGTTCTTACTTGAGATGTAGATAATGTCACCACCCATTTTCTGGGCGATCATCACTCGCCCACACTCGCGTGAGACGAGGAATGATCCTCGAGCCATAACATCGTGTTGCAGGTCCCCGTCATGGAGCGTGGTCTCGAGCAGAGGCTGACTAATGGAAAGGCCTGCGTTGTTCACGACCAGATCAACGCCACCAAATGCCAAAGCAGCGGCGGCGACCATGGTGTGTACCGCGACTTCATCTGTCACATCGGTCTCCACCGCAACCGCAACGTCAGGACCACCGAGTTGCTCAGCGACGGCGAGCGCGGCCTCTATATCGCGATCGGCGATGATAACAACTGCTCCATCGCGGACAAGTGTTTCGGCGGTCGCTTTTCCAATCCCGCTGCCCCCACCGGTGACAAGTGCAACGCGACCAGCATGTCGCTTGGGTGCGGGCATCCGTTGTAGTTTTGCCTCCTCCAAAGCCCAGTACTCGATGCGGAACTTCTCCTGTTCGGAGATGGGATCGTAGGTGGAAAGCGCTTCAGCACCGTGCATCACGTTGATGGCGTTGAGGTAGAACTCTCCCGCGACTCGGGCAGTTTGTTTGTTTGCGCCGAAGGAAAACATGCCGACTCCAGGGACAAGAACGATGGCAGGATCTGCACCGCGCATGGGCGGGCTCTGCGGTGTAGCCCACCGCGTGTAGTAGGCCGCATACTCAGTCCGATACTCCTCGTGCAGTTCGTGCAGTCGAGCTTCAATCTCCGCTACGGGTGATGATGGTGGGAGATCGAGCACCATAGGTCGCACCTTCGTGCGCAGGAAATGATCAGGACACGAAGTACCCAGAGCGGCAAGTTCACGGTGACGTTCGCGTGACAGGAAGTCAAGAACGACATTGCTGTCCGTCAAGTGTCCGACCATACGTCGATCGCGCGAAGCCATACCGCGGATGACGGGTGCTAGTTGGGCTGCAAGTGCGTAGCGCTCCTCCTCGGGCAGGGGCTCGTATCCTGGTAGCACAGCACCAAAAGGGTCGGGGCGGCCATTTTCGTTGATAAATCGCTCAGCGGTGCCGATGATGCGCTCAGAGTTTGCCTCGCACTCCTTGGATGTGCTGCCCCAAGCAGTGATGCCATGTCCGCCCAAAACGCAGCCGATCGCCTGCGGGTTGCTGCGTTGAATTTCGGCAATATCTAGTGCGAGCGCAAAGCCCGGTCGGCGCCAAGGCACCCAGACGACGGTCTCACCGAAACACCGTCGAGTGAGTTCGGGGCCATCAGCGGCAGTGGCAAGAGCGATACCAGAGTCGGGGTGGAGGTGATCCACATGGGCGAGACCGATCAGTCCGTGCATTGCCGTGTCGATAGATGGGGTGGCCCCACCAGTGCCATGCAGGCAGTAGCTAAAGGCCGCGACCATTTCGTCGTCGTGCTCCTCGCCTCGGAATACGTCAACTAGTCCTCGCATTCGATCAAGGCGCAGGACGGAAAGTCCGGCTTCGGTGAGTGTTCCAAGGTCGCCGCCGGAGCCTTTAACCCACATGACCTCAATCGGTTTACCCGTGACGGGGTCGACGACCTCACCGCAGGCTGAGGTGTTACCACCAGCGTAGTTGGTGTTGCGCGGATCGGAGCCGAGTCGGTTCGATCTGCCGAGTAGGTCGGCGATGGTGGACGACTTCACAATAACTCCCGATTTAGTGGCCATGTAATAAGATGAGAGATTAACAAGGTATAACAATGGTGGCCAACAGGAGACCCATGATTATCGAAGGATCTCTTTCCGCCGAAGAGCGTCAGGAACGACCGTCGTGGACGCTGCGCGAGGAGAATCGTGTGGGTATTGAGGACGCGGCCAAGCGGCTCGGCGTGCACCCGATGACCATCTGCTGTGCTCTAAAGGCCCTCGAACGATCTGGACGTGCACGACTTGTGCGCGGTTGCGGTTTACTCGACCGGTAAAACCTGGCGACAAGGATCGGTGAAAGTACCCGAGGCACAGATCCCAGGAACCACTGGTGCAGGGGACGCGTTTGCCTCCGTATTCGGGTATGAATTATACGAATACTGGGGCGTTCAGGACTGCATTAGGCTTGGCGTAGCGACAGATGCGCAAAATTTTCAATCGCACTCCACTTCAGTTGGAGTCGAACGCTTCGATGACACGCTGACGGAAGCTGAGGCATTCGGTTACAGGTGACGCGAGTATTTGTTGTTGAGACCGGGGTCAGGCCTCGGGAGGGCGGCACAAAATTCCAGCGCAGCCATTGATCTGAAAACTGCCGGCAGAGTGGGGTATCACGACGGCATCACCGATAGCCACCGATAGTTGATCGTAGTTATGAAAATTAAGTTTTCCTGTGCCTGACAAGCACATGAAAATCCCAAATCCTGCAGGTGTTTCTTCGCCGTTTCCGGTGAGATAGTCAGCCCGAAAAAATGGGTCCGCGATCGACTGGAAAATTGAATGTGTTGAATCGGCCGCCGTGTCAAACTTACTAATGACTAGCGAGCTTTCCTTTTCGCTGAGCGGTGAGAGCCGTAACGCATCAAGAGCACTGTCAAACCCGAGGTTGAGGTGACCATCTTTATCACCGTCAACCGCGAAGCCATCCCACTCCAAGAGAATTGAAAGGTCCGTTGGTTCTTGAAGTTCAAGAACAAATATCCCGGATTCAATGGCGTGGGGAATTCCGGCAGGCACAAACACCGCGTCACCTGCAGTTACCTCCGTGAAGACCAAGGAATCAAGCAGTCCCTCGGAGTCATGTGCTGCCACGAGTGCGGCGACTTCAGATTTCTCCATCTGGCGGTTAAATCCCAATCCCACCCTGGCCTTTGGGGGAGCTTCAAGAATTATCCATGCCTCGGTCTTGCCGTGATTAACGTGCAATTTTTCAGCAGAAAATTTTTGATCTGGATGGTAGTGAACAGGTAGCCGTTGATCAGGATCTAGTAACTTGACCAAGATCTCCGTAGACGTCCCAAACTTGTCAAGATGCTTCTGCCCCAACCAGGGGACCGGATTGACGTCAATGGCATCTTTTAACAAAGTTCCATCTGCCAACTTGGATAGCCCGGTTGAGTCCTCCCCAAATCTAGTTGTGGTTGACCCAATCCATTCCTCGGGTCGCATGGGTCCACCCGGACCATTGCGCAGCTTTCCAATTCGATATCCACCTTTATAAAAGTGGTCAAATTGATTAGAAGGTAATTTTGTGGGGACAGGTTCTGTAGACACGATCCCCCTAGTTTAGGGATTTCCAAGTTTCGCATGCGACAAGTAGGCAAGACTAAATTTCATTGGGTCCGGAGAGTCCTAGTTTTTTGTTGGGAGCACGGATTCCCAGTCGCCCTTCATGGCGCCCTTGCCAAGGATTCTGGGTGCGGTCGCCGTTGGAGACCCATAGAAGTCGGGTGTGTTACGAATTTTCACACCGCACCGTGTTTACTCAGTGATTGAGGCTGGCGCAGGCGCAGATTCCGCTCGCTCGACAATATGTTTGGCCATGGGTGGAAACACGAAGGCATGAAATGGTGCAACCGACCACCAGTATGCGTGACCGCTCAGACCCTTGGGCCAGTAAACAGCTCGCTGGGTGAGTCGAGACCCACCATTTTCGCCAGCACTCACGACAAATTCCAGCCAGGCTCTTCCAGGCATCTTCATTTCCGCCCGTAGCCGAAGCAAGGCGGGAGTTTCCCGCTCTTCAACGCGCCAAAAATCAACGGTGTCACCCACCTTCAAAGAGTTCGGGTCTCGGCGGCCGCGTCTTAATCCGACCCCACCCACGGCCCGGTCAATGAAGCCGCGCACTTCCCACAATAACTTTGCTGAATACCAACCGTTATGTCCGCCGATACAATCAACTGCCACCCACAATTCTTCTGGTGTCGCGCTTGAGTCAAGGACCCGAACATCTTCATAAAGTGTTCCGCCGGCCCAATGCGGATCACTGGGCAGCGGCTCGCTGGGAGCGCCCGGTGTGCTCGCGCTTGACCACCGGGTGGCCACTTCGGCGTCTCGAATACGGGTTAGCGCTAGGGCGACGGCTTGGTCGAAAGGGAAGAGTCCATCCGGTGGGTCAGGAATAAATTTCTTGATATCCGACTCCAGACATACTGAAGGATGTGTCAAGGACTGAACGAGCGGCCTGGCGATGGCACGTGGTACGGGCGTCACCATCCCCACCCAATGGCTTGACAGCTGAGGTGACAACAAGTTGATGGGCAAAATTAATCGGCGGGGCAGTCCGGCGACTTTGGCATAGCGTTGCATCATGGACTGGTAAGCCAAAACGTCAGGCCCTCCGATGTCAAAAGTCCTACTCACTTCCGGTGGTAGGTCGGCGGCCAAGACCAGATAACGCAGGACATCTCGCACTGCAATCGGCTGTGTTTTAGTTCGGACCCATCTCGGGGTAATCATGGCCGGGAGTCGCTCGGTGAGGTAGCGCAGCATTTCGAAGGAAGCCGAACCAGATCCAATAATGACCGCGGCGCGAAACTCGATCGTTGGTACGCCAGAGTCGTGCAGGATTTGCCCGACCTCAACCCGGGATCGCATGTGAGGGGACATTTTTTTTGCGGGCACGTCGGGCGCGAGTCCACCCAAGTACACGATCCGTGACAAATCGGCCTTTGCAGCGCATTGAGCAAAATTTTCGGCGATGCGGCGTTCCTCACGTTCGAGGTTGTGGCCTTCTTGGAGCGAGTGGAGTAAGTAGTAGGCAACGCTTACCCCCTGCATTGCCTGGCTCAGAGATTCAGGATCACCGGCATCCCCAGCTGCAATTTCGATCTGATCCGCCCACGGGAAATCGCGGAGCCGCTCGGGGTGTCGGGCGAGTGCACGAACTCGTACGCCACGTTCGACTAACTCTCTGACGAGGCGACCCCCAACATAGCCCGTTGCTCCGGTGACTAAAAAAATTGGACGGCGATCTGGGTCTTCGCCCACAGTGGTCATGCCTCTATTGTTACGGGTGAAACAAGATCGCGCCACTTTGCTGTGCGGGGCTCCCTGTGGTCATGAGGAGCGACTATTTAATTGTTGTCACAGGAGTGAGAGAATCCACCTGAGTTACGTGACTTCGCTCAGCTCGAATTCGGTTATCAAAACGCGTCACGAACCACATGTGCGGCACGGTCAGGCCCCACACAAGAGCGAGTGCGATCCATAAAACAGTTCCTGTGAACGCCTCCGACCCAAAAAATACTGTGACTCCAGTGAGTATTACAATGAAGCCGACGAGGGATGGCATACCCACTTTCGTCACGCGGGCGAGCGAACGAATTGAGACGGTCCCGGAAGTTACTAAAGCCAATCGAGCGGTGTGTCGCGCGGCATGCCAAACACTAAAGTAGATGGCAAATGCAATCAGAGGCGACAGGACAAGTCCCAGGATCGCCAACGTGAAAAGCTCGAAAGCCCCACGAAGATCACCCCGATCAATCAGCGCCACCACTGTGCCGACAATTAACGTCAGAACTATGGCTCGAGTAACGGTTGTAACCTGGCTGGAGTAAATCGCCGCTAGTCGCGGCTCAAGTGAAACGACGGTGCTCAATGCAGCCGGAGAAGTAAGCGGAAGTAGCACGGGGGCACTCCCCAGAGCTAGTGCGTAGAGGACTCGAAACTTACCTGCAATGGGTGCTCGGCCTTGGAGTTCCTGAGTTGCTTCAACATCGCCCGTGCCGAAATGCCACACGGTCATGGCGAGAACGAGAATAAAACCAATTGTCGGTACCGCGATTATTAAAAACGCGGCAGCACCGGCAATCGATAGATAGGTCACGGCAAGACGAACCCATCCCTGCCAGTTCAGTGAGTGCACCATGGTCAGGTTGTCCGCAGCACCGTGCGGGATGCCAATAGCCAAAGCGACGAGAGCGAGGAGAGCGGGAAGGGGTCCGATATTTATTGAAGATGCTGTTACCTGAGTCAACAGGCTCGCAACTACTGTGCACCACACAAAGATTGGTCCCATGTTGAGAATAATGAGCCGAGGGTTCAGCGAGAGTCCCGGTAGTCGTCGGAGATGAGTGTGCGCAACCGCCATGGGAGAAGTGTGGCCCCTGGACAGCCAGTGCACCACGCGAACACGGATGTTGGCCCATTTAGCGCTGGAGGGAAGCCAATTAAGGAACCCGAAGTGCGGGGACAGTGCAATCACAAGGGGAGGGGTATTCTTTTCTTGTGGTTCGTAAAGCACAGAAAAAAAACGGATTTTCACCCAAAATATGTGTTATCTGCGGGTTGCCATTCGAATGGCGTAAGAAGTGGGCCCGTGATTGGGATCACGTAAAACATTGCTCCGAGAGGTGTCGTCGCTCGTGATTTCAGGAATCATTTGTGAATGCGAGAATGATCCTGTGGCACGGCGACCTGATTTTGATGGTGAATTTTTAGCTGGCTCGCGACCGCTGGGAAGATAGTGTGACTGCATGACTAAAAGCCGCATCACTTCATTAATTGTCCACGCGCTTGCCTGGATCGGTACTATTTTTTGGGGATCAGTTCTTATCGCATCTGTCCTTGGAAATTTTTCTGGTCATGTTGTGCTGGTGGTAATTGTGGCCTTCGCATTGGGCAGTGCACATGCTTTGATCTCGATCACCACGAACCGAGGCTCCAGCATTAATGTGTGGCTGGCGGGATTTGTTTTGGTCTCGGACTCCCTGTTGGGGCTGTTCGTTGACCCCAAGGCCTTTGTCCTTGTCGGCTTGGCAGTCGTGCTTTTCGCCGCAGCCCTACTCTCATACCTAGAACCCGACTCCGACACGATTCCTGCATAGATGAGCGAATTAGGAGCGAATTAGGAGCGAATGCGGTGAAGGTCGCGAGCAGCTCAATTTTGAAGGCACGAGTATGCTCCCACCCCCTCAATCGGAGGGCACTCCCGGTAGTGTGGCGGACTGATCCCGACTGTGCTTCGCGTCCGACCTTAATAAGGAGAAAAAATGAAATTTAGAAAACTTGCAACAGGCTTTGTGACGCTTGCCTTAGTTTCCGCGGTGGCGAGTGGGCCGGCGATCGCTCAACAACCAGTCGCGGCTCCGGTAACAAAGAAGTACACCACCTTGGTTCTTAATCAAGGAGTCCCCAAGATCGATGTGCTGACCACGATGGTGGGGCAGGACATCGAATCTATAGTCATTTTTAGCGCACCGCTGACGACAAAGGCAGGCAAATCTGCGGGCAACGTTGCTGGATTCTTGACTGATCTTGAGATTGGCGCAACCGGCTCTGAAATCCGGTTTCGTAATATCTCCTTCATGCTTAAGGGTGGACAGATCATCGCTAATGGAACCGGGGAATACGAATCCACGGACAGGGAATTGCCAGTCCAAAGACCGTCAAAAATCGCAATTATTGGTGGAACCGGTAAGTACATCGGAGCAAGCGGTGAAGTGATAACGCGAAAGAACGCGGATGGAACCTTTAGACACGTGTTTAGGCTATTGAAATAGTGGGAGCTGCGTGGCGTGGCAGGGAGACCTCGCTACCGTCGAGGAAGTCTCCGAAGATAAAAGTATCCGGATAGATATCCCCTGTAACGGGTTGTACGCCTTCATCGACTAAATGTACGAGCAGGGATACCACGGAACTTAGGTTCACATCCGGTGAGAGCGAGGCGCAGTTGTGACACGAGAATCCCATGCGATGGAGATTCTTTCTCAGGCACGTGTCCTCAACCTATGGCAAGGTTAAGGTGTGAACAAGCGTGGAAGAGTGTCCGTATTTGCAGCCTTGCTGGTCGCTGGGGCGTTGATGGCGCCTGCGGTCAATGCCCACCAAGGTGTCAACCTGAACGAACGGGACCGCACTCCGGCGCGAGGGCCTTTATTGGTCGATGGCACAGTTTCCTTTGCCGTACGAGCGGACCTGTCACGGGGTGACCGACGCGGATTTCGGTTCCAACTCGATGACGGTGACACCCTTGCCGTCCAGCTGCTGATTGTTGACGAAGCACCGGCAAACCGGTTACGTTCATCGGCGCTGCCACGAGTGACCGTTACTGATCCCTCGGGCAAAGTGACCCGGATGGTCATTGGTGAACGGACAGAATTCTATGAGCCTTATGGCGGCACCAACTACCTTTATTTGTCACGAATTAAAAAGCGTGCCGTCGCGGGCACATACAAAGTGCGCATGACCGGTCGTGACTTAAATTCAGTGGAAACTGTTGTGTCCGTGGGTTACCGCGAGGTACGTGGCGAGGTTCGGGAATAAACTACATCGAACTCGGTATGTAACGGGTCTTCAATACACACGCTTGGGGTTGCAGATCAGGATTCTCAGCGAACTTTTGCGCGCTACTTCTTTTTTGCTGCTTGCACGTTAATCAAGTAGTTCGCAGAACTAGCTGCTAAAGACCCGCCATTACCAAGTGACGTTGCAGCGATAACGCACGTGCCTGGTCCCAAGACGGTCACGACCCCAGCACTAATCACGCATGGCCCATCGGTACTCAAAGGGACAGGGTTTCCCGATAGGGCAGCAGGAGTCAGAGCTACGGAATTTCCCGCAGTAAGAGTGCCCACTACGCCAGGCCCCCAGGCGCTCGCGCCTGCAGGCGTAATTGTGATTCTATCGGGAGTTGGGGCAGGCTGGACATTGAAAATTTGGCGATTGGTGCCGTTGATCGCGAAGTTTGCTGATGCATATTGAACAATGACAGTTTGGGGACCAATCTGGGTGGGCGTCCAGGTGGTCGATCCCACACCATTACTGATCCCACGTGAGCCACCCATCGGAAAGAAAGGAAATCCGTCGATTTCTAAACTAAAAGCCACGCTGCCCCCCAGTGGGCTTTGAAAGGTTGGCTGGATAACCGCTTCGATTGTTTCGGTGACGCCAAGATAAGAAACCTGTGGAAGTCGAAGGGAGACCGCCACACCACCGGTTACGGTTGGGGTTGCAATGGGCGAGGTGGATGTGCCGAACGAATTAGTGTCTGGGGTGTAGGTGGCGGTAAGAATTGCCGAACCCGGACTAGGTGTCCAGGCAATATTGGCGGAAGCGAGCCCCGGAGTGGTTGTGGACGACAGGGTCCCGGAGGCGACGATCGCGTTGGATTGATTGCGGACAGCAATTGTTCCGCTGGGCGTGATCTCGCCACCGACAGCGCGAACCTGAGCAACCAAAGTGGCCGCCTGAAGCGCTCGAACTTGAATTGCAGAGAGGAGTCTCGTCGTAGTGGGCATAGCTGCAACCACGATCGAAGCAGTTCCGACCGCTGATCCGCCAACCTTGGCCGAAATATCCCATGCACCGGGCGCGCCAGGTTGCCAAGGAAGGTAGGCAAAACCTTGGGAGTTGACCGCGGCTTGGCCCGCATTGGTGCCGGCGGACGTGTTTTGGAAGGTCACGACAGCCATCGCACCGGCTTGGCCTGATGCCCGCACAATCACCATTTGTTGCACGCCGACTAGTCCATTAGGAGTGGCAACCCAATCCCGACCAGAGATGGGGGCGGAATGACTAGCCGGGGCAAAAACCCCAGTCATGGTCAAGACGAGAGCGGCACTGGCCGCCAAAAGTCGTGATGTACGCATATGTGAGACCTCCTAGGAAGTTTTAGGCGACTGGAAAATCAGGTCAATGTCATGTAGTTCGGGGGGACTCTCCCTCTAAGCAACAATTGTGTTTTCGCTCACTATGAGTCGAACGCGACTACTCACGTGATCGAGTGAATCTTGGGCGGTGGCCTTACCAATCTCAGTCGCATAGGCCGCATCAAAGTCTTCGCGAGTGTCAAACCAGAGTTCAGCAACACCGTCGACGCCCGCCTCGTCAAAGCCATCAGCGACTTCGTTAAAAACTACTTTGCGAATTTTGGGGAGAGCGGCAGCCATCGAGTCATGACCTTGCAGCCACCATTGAGCAAACTCTGCGTGGGTCATGTCTTCGCGTCGGGTCAGCACGATCATTGCCTTAAACATTAATTGCTCCAATTCTCATGAGTCATTTCCTTTTCGTACGTGCGTATCAGGACGTTGGCTTTTGCACCCTTGCATGGGGCCGCCCGCCAATACTGAGTGCGAGCGAGATCATGATTTCATCGGGGCGTGGTGCATCTGGCAGTGACACATCAATCGAGTCCATGTCGTCGAAGACCCATCGATCGTCTTTGTTTCCAATCGGCACGGTGATGTGCGCTCCGGGACCCCCCACTTTTTTCGTTCCGGGAATGATGTCGGTACCACCGCCGATTGCCGCGCGCACGGGTGCTCCAAATCGTGGGTGAAGCACCGCTGCTGTGTGTTCGCGATCCCCATCAACTCCGACGATCGCTCCCTTGCCGTAACCGCGGACCTGCGTAGCTGAGATGCCGACACAAGCCAGAGAAGCTGTGGCCATGTCGATGAGAAGTGCTGCCGCTTCGTTACCAAGCTGTTCCAATGAAGACAAGTCCTGAACCAAACCTTGCCCGGCGAGAGGATTGTTCACTACAACAGTTGCCGTCACGACTGTGGTCGGTGGCGATACCGAGGCCCCTGCCTCGCGGTGTGTTTGCGTGAGGGTGGTCGATGTAGTTCGAACGTCCATGGAAACTCCTTAGTGTCGCAGTAGTTGTAGCGTACGCGCAGGCGGTGCAGTCGCGGCAGCCCACCTAGATGGCACAGTGCGCAAAGCTCCCTAAAAGTTTTTATGCGACCGCGACCGCTGAATAGAGCGTCATAATTTTCAGGGGAAGCCGGTCGTCGAATTTTCCAAATACAGATTATGACTAGCAGGGCGACATGTGTAATGACGCCGAATATGGCTGCGAGGTGAGCCCATTATTGAGTGTGTAGGCACGATTGTAAAAAGTACGGGATGAAATATTCGTTTTTCCAGACACCTCTTGTATTTTGTGAGAGCATCCTCGTGAAAGTTCCATACGTGGGAATACATGCAGGCCTTTGACGTGTTCGGGGAGCAGGCAGGTTTTGCTCTATGGCGACATATCCTTTGGTGCCAAAAAAAGGGAAAGGCAATTAGCTTTTCGAAGGAAGCTGCTGACACAGGATGCAATTGAATGGAGGACAAGATGACTATTTTCATGATTACCGGGTCGTACTCGGCTGAGGGAGTAAAGGGACTTACTGAGGAAGGGGCCGTATCCAGGCGCAATATTATTGACGGATTGACTCAGCATCTGGGTGGATCGCTGGTATCCGCATATTGGGCGGCCGGAGGAGAAGACCACTTCTTTGTCACCGTTGATGTGCCAAATAGCGACAATCTGGCTGCCCTTTGGATGGCGGTGGACTCCTCAGGTGCGGCGCGTGTGAATTCTATAACTCAGTTATGGACGGCGGAACAGCTTGATGAAGCACGTGCCAAGGTTCCGGGCTACCGCGCACCTGGCGCGTAATATTCGAAAATTTACGAAATCAACCCCTTGACCGCGTTTACGCTGTAGGTGTCGCTTAAAGAAAGCCGAGATTGCGCGGCAAATCACTTGATCAAAAGAGTCAGCTTGATGCGTCTCGAAGATGGAATATCCTGAGACTCGGTGAGAGATTGATGCGGCGTAATCTTGTGACAAATTCCCTGAATACAAGCTTTACAGCCCAGAGGCACTAGATTAAGGATGAGTAATTCATTGGAGGAATTCTCATGAAAGGGTTGATGAAATATGACGAATGAATTCTCAGTTGGTTGGGCTAAAGTTCGGGACCGAGATGTCCTTGGCGGATTCGTGATTTTTGTTTTCGCGAATCTCCTGCTATTGGGACTCGTGGTCATTGGGAGTGACGTATTAGGCCACGATGGTTCGCACGATGCAAAAGTAGCATTCGGAATCATCACAGTCGCTCTGAATCTCATGCTCTGGCTATGGAATGATGGAGCCATTGCGGACGCGGAGGCAGGCACTAAAGATATCTCGGGAGCCGATAGCGAAACAGAAATCGCAAAACAGTTCCTGAAGGCTCCCTGGAAAATGTACCGGGGCCTGATCTTGATTATTTCAATTGCTGTCACGGCGAGTCTTTTGTACTCCGTTTACTGGTAAAAAATTCTTGCTCATTGTAATGAACACGTTTGGATCTGGGGAAATCCTCAGATCCAAACGTGTCATATTTATCGCCGGATGCGTGTTGAGCGACAACAGTCACACCTAGTTACCAGCTCTGTTCAGCACTGACGGCCTCGTAATCGCAAACAAGTGTCGCGGCGCCTTCTCGATGCATGAATGTTTCTTTCCATTCCCTCGGCCGAGATAAATCGCGTTCATAGCGATCAGTGCGAAAGAGGGATAATTCTTACATGATGCTGTGCAGGGGTACTGTCTTCGCAGGCGATCATTACCGGATCTGTCGAAAAGATTAGCCCCATCGCGCAACGTCCACCCTGACAAGTCAACTGGGCTAGTGCGGGATTGTCGGACCTGCACCTAGTCGTCATTCATGCTGCCGCTCACTAAGGCACGAGCCGTGCGTCAAACCACGTTATGCCATGGCCCATACCAAATCCAGATCAAATTCACGACTGTTGGGGTTCTGGGCGAGGACAACTCGCTGCGACCTACCTCTTCCTTGCGAATTCTGGTCTTTACAAAAAGGCGAACGTTCGCTTTTGGGGAGCATCTCGTTAAGAAAATCCATCACCTTCCACCCGCCGCACCAGCCACTGTGCAAAACTGTGATTGCCTTGATGAGTCTGCATAGATCTCGCTAATTAACGAGAAAAAAATCCATGGTTCGCCTAACGGCTGTGCGGCATCTGGCAGACTAGGGGAGTGATTAGTAAGAGGTTCCGTGACGCCAGTGCCTGGCAAAGTATCGCGGGATACTCAAGAGCCAGCCGTATCGGACAACATATTGCAGTGAGTGGAACTACGGCAGATCTTGACTCGCTCTCACCGGAAAGTGCTGACAGCACATACGCTCAAACCCTCAACTGCCTCGGCCGTGGGATTGATGCTGTTATTGATTTGGGTGGGAGCATTGAAGGAATATTGCGGACTCGCATGTTCTTAGCCCCCGGGTCTGATCCTGCCGAGGCTTCGCGAGCGCATGCGGAGCTGTTGGGAGAAGCGGCACCGGCCAACACGACGCTGTTCGTGCATTCGTTAGTAGGGAGCGAGTTTCTTGTAGAAATCGAAATTGAGGCACTGGTTGTCGAGGAAGTGAGTAAATGAAGTTTTCAATACGTGTCAATAACGACCTCACTCCCGAAGAAATCGTCGGGTTGGCTTGTGCGTCGGAGCAAGCTGGGTTTGATCAGTTTTGGTTTTCTAACGACCTTTTTCTCAGGTCAGCTCCTTATATTGCAGGAATGGTGAACTCGGCCACTAGTCGAATTCAATTCGGAATTGGGATTATGAATCCCTACTCAATTCACCCGTCTGAATTGGCCATGCTGGCCGCGACTGCGTCTGAAGCTTCGGGAGGTAGATTTGCTCTCGGGCTGGGTGCCGGTGCGGACTCATTTTTGTCATGGGCGGGCATTTCTCGTGAGAAGCCGCTGGGTACTACTCGTTCGGCTCTTTTGGCAATTAAATCCCTGCTTGAGGGAAAGAAACCACGTGACTTCTCCGATGACTGGGCGAGCGAAGGCTATTTGCGTTTCCCAGCAGATGCACCTATTTATCTTGGTGCGATGAGCCCAAAAATGACCCGAATGATTGGCGAGATTGCTGATGGCGGTTTACCCCTTCTGTATCCGCCCGAGAATTTCGCTGACGTACTAAAAATCGTACAAGATGGTGCACATAATGCTGGTCGGTCAATGGACAACATTGATCTACCGGCATGTTTCTGGGTTTCAGTCGGAACAGATTTGGATCTTGCCCGACGCGCCATGGCCGAAAAAATTGCCTACTACGGCGGCGCATTTGCACCAGCTCTGGTGGCAAAAGCTGGAGTTGACCCGGCTGAACTCGCGTACGTGACCCAACTCGTTGAAGACGAAGGGCTCGATTCCGCGGTCACGCGTGTAACGGATGCCATGCTGAGTCTGGGAATAGTTGGTACCTCCGAAGAAATTGTTCAGCGGTGCAAAGGACTAGTTGCAATGGGAGCAAAACATTTATCCTTTGGCCCTCCCCTTGGCCCCAGTCCGCTGGAGGCAATCGACATTCTGGGCAGACAAGTGTTGCCTCATTTACGTTGATCAACGACGCAGTAGCGGAAGCACTCGCTCGCCAATTAGTCGCACTCCACGTTCGGTGTTGATTCCTTGCGGAGTACCCAATTCCACGCGGCTTGCACCAGCATCAATCAAGCTTTGCACCTGTTGCCCAACATGCTCGGGTGAGCCCGAAAATGCAAATAGATCAAGAACGTTGTCGGGGATAAGGACGCCCGCGCCCGCCCTGTCTCCCGCGTCAACCCTTGCCCGCACCTGGTCAACTAAATCAGGGTCGAGGGAAATTGTTGAATCGAGATCCGCAACAACCGCCAGATACATGGCTACCTCTTTACGTGCAAGTGCGCGTGCGGCCTCGTGGTCTTCGTCGACCACCGTAACTGCTCCGACTACAACCCCTACTTCGCTTGGGTCTCTTCCCACGCTGCGTGCACCCTCGTCGAGGTAGGCCCTCATGACCGGGATCATTAGTGGATTTGCCGTCCCACCAATTTTCACTTCGTCGGCGACTTGTCCGGCTAGGTGCGCGGTTTGCTTCCCCCAGGTTCCAATCAGAGTGGGAATACTTGAGCGCTGTGGCGTGAACTCAAATCCGATACCCGGTGCTAATCGGTAAATCTCGCCTTCCCAACCTGTGTGATCGCCAGCGAGTAGTCGGCGGATTACTTCGAGAGCTTCACGCAGGACCAGGACAGCCCGTTCTTGAGAGATACCCACTCCACTTAACCAGGTCCCGCGGGCTAGACCCAGATAACTGCGTCCCTTTGAGACAAGATCCAGATAGGCAATTTGACCAGCAATTTCATGGGGAGCTGTGGCAAATGGGTTAAGGCAGGCAGGCCCTAAAATTACTGATTTGGTGACTCCAGCCATTTCGACTAATGGTGGGATGGGTGGCTGAAACATAAGATCCCCGAACATCGTGATGTAGTCGATACCGAGTTCGTCAGCGGTGAACGCAATGTCTTTGTATTGCGCAGGAGATAAGTTTCCCTGAAGGCCAATTCCAATTGACGTTGTGGTCACGTTAGGTCATTAGCATTGAGTTGAACACGTTCGGTGCGCACAATGCGCATTATGAGTTGTTCTTCCGGATCGGGACATGCAACAAGACTGTCGCTTTCCAACCAGTCATTTTCCGGCATCACCCTTTGTTTGGCAGGCAATAAAGGCAACACAGATGCAATGGCGTACATGCAGAAATGTTTTCCCTCAGGAATGCGTACTTCCGCACTGTTTGTAACCTCGAACCAGTCTCCGGGCTCCATTCCGCAAACAGATCTTCCATTTATCGTTTCAACCACGACGCGCAGGTTGTACAACTCCATTGGCCGGCTGGGATCAGAGTCTGAGTTGCGCGAATTCATGTGTTGATAATAGGGCGCGTATGGCGCGTACATCAAGTAGGCTTCCGACGATCCAAGTGGGGGATGTGTCAACGAATGAGTACAATTGGGGATTAACGGTGTTGTAACTGGGCTGGTGTTGGCTCGTGGTGCATCCGGAATTTCAATGGTTTTGGGGTCCTCCGACTCGCAAACTTTGCGGCAGGGGATTTCTTAATAATCAATTCTTTTGTCGCCAAACAAGTGTGAAGGGAAACCCGAAGACCATGAACGAATTACGTGAGCCCAAGTTTGCGGAAGAAGGCGGCAGCGATTATGAAGTCTATATTCGCACTGACGAATTACTGGCTTTGCAACCCGAGCCTGATACGTGGAAGCACCGTGACGAATTACTTTTTACCGTTGTTCATCAATCGTCGGAACTTTGGCTTAAGTTAGCTGTTGCTGAAATTGATCATGCCTTAATAAAGATTTCTCAGGAGAAGATTCAGGCTGCATGCCGGTACCTCGTTCGAGCAAGGGACTGTATTCATTACACAACTTCGCAATTACCCATGTTGGAGAAAATGACACCGTGGGACTATCAACATGTGCGAACAGCATTGGGTCACGGTTCAGGTTTTGATTCGCCTGGCTTTCGAAAATTGCGAATTAGTCTCAAGAATCTGGTCGAAAGCGTGCGAGGTGCTTTAGCTGGAGCAAATCTAACTTTAGAAGAGCTTTATTTGAGCGTTGAAGAGAATGAGGCTTTGTATGCCTTGGCAGAATTGCTCGTAGATCTGGACGAAGAATTAATGATCTGGCGCAGTGTCCATGTGAAAGTGATTGAACGTACGATTGGTGGAACTGTGAGCGGGACACAAGGAACACCCGTTGAAGTAGTGCGAAATTTACGCGATCGATCCATCATGGACGAATTGTGGGAGGTGCGGGTCGACTTAACGGGCAGAGCGGACAGAGAATTAGCAAGCGACGAATGAAGTGGATGTCTGCATCCTAGAGGCGCTCGTGTGACTTGATTGTCACGGCGCGTCCAGTGGCCGCGTGTTATTTGAACCTCAAGAAGTCGGGTAAAACTAAGTGACAAGCACGGGAACCGGCGGTTTCCGGAGACTGCATTCGGTTCTGAGGAGATTACAGACGAGATAGTGTTTAGGTTCTTAATCGACCACAAGCTCAGTAATCAGTTTCTCAACCTTGATTCGAATTGCGTCTCGGATCGGTCGAACGGACTCGACGCCTTGACCAGCTGGGTCGTCAAGCTCCCAATCCTCGTATCGCTTACCCGGATAATATTTGCAGGTATCCCCGCAACCCATTGTGATCACGACATCTGCTGACTGAACTGTATCGTCTGTCAGAATTTTGGGTTGCTCACCGCTGATATCAATACCCTCTTCCCACATGACTTGGATTGCCATCGGGTTGATTGAATCTGCTGGAGTTGATCCGGCCGAAAGGATTTCGATGCGGTTACCGGCGAGATGTGTGAGGTATCCGGCGGCCATTTGCGAACGCCCAGCATTATGAACGCACACAAATAGTACGGTCGATTTGCTTGTCATTATCTGTTACTCCAGGTCCATTTGTTGCGCAGCCAAAGTGAGACGTACACAAGTGCAACTAGGGCTGGCACTTCAATGAGTGGGCCAATAACTCCGGTCAACGCTTGCCCAGAGTTAACTCCCCACACGCCTATACTGACTGCAATTGCGAGCTCAAAATTATTCCCTGCTGACGTGAACGCCACAGTCGCAGAGCGCGCGTACGGCAAGCCGATTACATGCGCAGCGCCCATTGCGGTAAACCACATAATAGCGAAATAAATGATCAACGGAATGGCAATGAGTACGACGCTCAAGGGGTCTGAAGTAATTGCTTCTCCTTGCAGCGCGAAGAGCACAATAATGGTGAATAGGAGCCCGCAAAGCGCGATCGGTGCAATTCGTGGTGCGAACTTGTTGTCGTACCAGTCGCGACCCTTTCGGGCCACTCCCACCTGTCGGGTGAAGATTCCCAGGGCGAGTGGAATCCCGAGGAAAATCAGGACAGCTTTGGTAATCTCCCACGTGGAAAAGGCGATGTCTTGGGTGTCTAGCCCAAGCCAGCCGGGGAGAATCGCTAGATAAAACGTACCCAGAAGTGCATAGGCAAGAATTTGAAAAATTGAGTTGATGGCTACGAGCAGGGCTCCGGCCTCGCGGTCCCCACAGGCTAAGTCATTCCACATCAGCACCATAGCGATACATCTGGCTAAACCAATGACAATCAACCCGGTTCGAAACGCTGGCTGGTCGGCAAGGAAAATCCACGCCAGTGCAAACATGAATAGCGGACCAACTACCCAATTAAGAACGAGTGAAAGCCATAGCATCTTGCGATCACCGGTGAGGTGACCCATTTCTTCGTATTTGACTCTGGCCAGTACTGGATACATCATGGCGAAGAGCCCAATAGCGATTAACAAGCTGGTGCCATCAATTTTGACGGAGTCAAGGGTGTTTTGCAAACCTGGGATCGTACGGCCGAGGATCAAGCCAAGCGCCATGGCGATTGCAATCCACAATGGCAGATAGCGGTCTAATGTGGTGATTTTGCCAAATGCTTCTTGCTCGGACCTATTTTCATGCAAGTTGATGTTCATCGAGAAGCACTCTGACACGCGAGATAGATGTGCGTCAATGTGGTTGTGGTCAAATTGAAAAAACTTATGATGAACAGGTTGTGAACAACGCAATCAGTAAAAGTCCTGTGCGAGCGGATAGTGCGCGCAGTGTCGCGGTGCCCGCACCGAAGGGGTTGGCGCAAGCCAACCCACTGTGAACCAACCCACTGTGAACCAACACCTGCAAAACTTGATTGACGCAGAGATTCTGAACGGACAAAAAGACAGTTAATGGAGTTTGTGCTCGCTGAATATCGGCGAGTGGGCAAGTGATATCAAAGGTACCCATGCACAAAAGGTTCACATGCGCATCGGTATGGCAAATCCGAGCCGGTATGGGGGGAGGAGGACCCTTGTTGGGGGGCGGTGCACAAGCGCGCGAGGGGGGAGAGGACATTTACACCAGTGGTGGAGATCGGTTTTCTCACCGGTTAAGCCCACTGTACGAAGGGCACGTTGCCCCTCGTGTTTTACGTTAGGGAGAAATAGCAACATGGCAACAGGTACAGTAAAATGGTTCAACTCGGAAAAAGGTTTCGGTTTCATCGAGCAAGCTGATGGCGGACCGGACGTGTTCGTTCACTACTCAGCAATTGATTCAAGTGGATACCGTTCACTAGATGAAAATCAAGCTGTCGAATTCGACATCACCCAGGGCCCTAAGGGACCTCAGGCTGACAAGGTTCGCATCGTCTAATTACAGACTTCTTAAGGTGGCCCCCGGCGTTACGCTGGGGGCCGTACTTATTTCCGCTGTGAGACCTTAGCTTTTGGGGTAGGCGCTTTGAGGCCTGCAATGAATTCATTCGGATTAGCCCGAGTGATCCTGGTTGCTATTTGGTGAGCATCGTCAAGGGGCATCCAAGATTTTACGGTGGTGGAACCGCAGGCACGCCTATTTGCGGTACGAAAAGTGAGCGACCCCACCTGAATTGACTCGATCCGATCCACCGAAATTGACTTTGTCGTGGCAGGCGGGAAGTTGTAGTGCCTGCGCCGAAGGTTTGTTTGCTCAACAGTGACCTGCGGATCGCAGTAATTCATTTGATCACTTTCACCTCAGCTACCTTCAGCGAAAACGTTGCAGAAAACCGCAAAATCTGAGAAAAAACGTGCATTAATGCTCACATACTGCTACATTAACTCCATTATGGCTGAAATACGGATCTCTGATGCCGCCTCTATGCTCGGGGTCTCGGACGACACGGTCCGTCGGTGGATTGAAATTGGCAAACTGAGTTCAGGCACGCGGGGTAATGGCCCTAGAACCGTAAGCGCAGAAAGCCTCGCCCTCTACATGTCGGCCGCATCGAGACTGGAAGAGACAGTCGTGCACGCCTCAGCTCGAAATAGGTTCCCTGGAATCGTTACTCGGGTTGAAAAAGATGGCGTGATGGCGTTGATTGAAATCCAAGCTGGCCCGCATCGGGTCACGTCATTATTAAGTCGTGAGTCCGCGGATGAACTCGGATTGGCACCGGGGGTACGCGCTACGGGGGTTGTTAAATCAACCAATGTGGTTATCGAGTTGGAGCAGAATTCATGACCAAAATGTTGCACGGATTTGTGGCAATTGCTTTTGTAGTTGGGTTAGGTGCATTCTTCCCTAGTGCATCTGGGGCGGCTCCAAAACCAAGTGGAACTCTGACGGTTTCAGCGGCGGCGTCACTGACTGATGTTTTCCCGGTGATAGCCGACGCTTTTGAGAAACGGTACCCCGATACCGAAATAAAGCTCAACTTTGCGGGTAGCTCGACACTCATGAATCAAGTAATTGCTGGTGCCCCGGTTGACGTGATCGCCACCGCGTCGAAGTCGACAATTCAAATTGGCATTGATTCAGAATTGGTTGCGCGACCACTTCGCTTTACCAAGAATTTTTTGACTATCGCTGTGCCCTTAGGAAATCCAGCCAATATCTCAAAGATATCCGATTTACAACGGGACGGATTGCTTCTTGGGGTGTGTGACACAGCAGTCCCGTGTGGGAGCGCGGCAGTGGAACTATTCACCAAAAATACACTCGACGTTACTGCTGTCACGCGTGAACTAGATGTCCGATCCGTTCTGGCTAAAGTTATTTCCGGTGACCTTGACGCTGGGATTGTGTATGTCACCGACGTCAAGTCAGCCGAGAACAGGGTTGAGTTCGTGCAGATTCCATTTCGCGATAATGTCGTAGCGACCTACCATATTTCTGTGGTCGCTGACACCAGAGAACAACAGTTGGCGCAAAGATTCGTTAATTTTGTTCGCTTTAGCACCACCTCGCAAGGAATCATGCGTGCATTTGGTTTCGCTAAGCCCTGGTAGCTGAAGTGAGGAATCAACGCGCACCCCTGTTTCTTTTGATGCCCGGTTTAGTCGCATTACTGTTCTTGGTAATTCCACTCATTGCGTTGATTGTCCAGACTCCATGGGAAGCATTTCCTAAAATTATTTCATCTCCGGAGGCTCTGGAAGCATTGAGGCTTTCACTCGTAACTTCACTGGTCGCGACCGCATTTGCTGCACTTTTCGGGATACCGATGGCTTGGTTGTTGGCTCGCGAAATTCTGCCATTTACTGGGTTGTTGCGGGCTTTGGTGATTGTTCCCCTGTTGTTGCCCCCCGTTGTCTCCGGTGTTGCACTGCTGGAAGCGCTTGGCCGTCGTGGACTGGTTGGCGCGTTCCTTTATGACACCCTTGGAATTACCTTTCCATTTACGACTGTGGGAGTTGTAATTGCGACGACTTTCGTGGCGATGCCTTTTTTGGTAATCACGATGGAAGGTGGTTTCCGCTCGTTACACCAACGCTATGAGGATGCCGCAGCAACATTGGGCGCCGGCTCGCGGCGAGTTTTCTTGCGAATTACCATGCCCATGGTTGCGCCTGCCGCAATTGCCGGACTCGTTCTGTGCTGGGCTCGGGCTCTGGGTGAATTTGGCGCCACAATTACATTTGCGGGAAATTTTCCCGGTGTTACTCAAACTATGCCACTGGCCGTGTACACCGCACTTGAGTCTGATCGCTCAGTAGCCATCGCGCTCTCCATGGTGCTACTTGTTGTCAGCGTTGGTGTACTGGTAGCCCTGCGAGGTAAGTATCTACAGACGAGGGCCTCATGAAAATCACTGCAAACTTTTCTGCTATCCGGAATAGCTTCAGACTTAGTATTGACACGATCTTTTCGGCAGGGACTGTTACCGCCGTTCTTGGACCGAATGGATCCGGTAAGTCGACGCTACTTCGTGTTCTCGCCGGGTTACAAGGTATTGACTCGGGAGCAATTGTCTTTGGTAACCAAGTCGTCAACAAAACTCCATCAGTTCATGTTGCGCCACAAGGGCGATCCGTGGGTGTGGTTTTTCAAGACTACGCACTTTTTCCCCACCTCAGTGTGATGGAAAATATTGCTTTTGGCCCTCGGTCTTTAGGCTCATCGAAGAAGGTCTCCCAAGTGCGAGCACAATCGCAGTTGGAGTCTTTGGGGATCACTGAATTGGGGCATCGAAAGCCAAATCAAATTTCGGGTGGTCAAGCCCAGCGGGTGGCTTTGGCTCGAGCATTGGCTATCGAACCCAGTGTTCTATTGCTTGATGAACCACTTGCAGCACTCGATGCCCAAACAAAGGAAAGCGTGCGAACCGAACTGGAAAAGCAAATTGACGGATTTGATGGATGCGTAATTTTCGTCACGCACGATCCACTCGATGCGATGTTGCTGGCCGACCGGGTTGTTGTTTTAGAAGACGGGTCCATTACCCAGGAAGGAACTCCCAGTGAACTGGCGGCGAGGCCCGAAACTGATTATGTAGCTACTTTGATGGGTGTGAATCTGATTCGTGGGGTAGCGAACCAGGGCGTATTGCAAGTGGAAGGCGGGGGCGTACTGAGCGTGCCACAGGTGGATCTGCGTGGAGAAGCCCTTGCCGTTCTCAGGCCCGAAGCCGTCACCCTTCACTTGTTGAGGCCCGAAGGCAGCGCCCGGAACGTGTGGCAAGGAAGTGTTCGCGCACTCACGCCAATGCACGACCGAATCCGGGTCAGTATTGATGCTTCCCCGCCTGTCATTGCCACAATCACTCACTTGGCATTGGCAGATTTACAGCTCAGCGTGGGAACACCCATTTGGGTCAGTGCAAAGACATTGACGATTGAGGCTTTCGCGAAGTAGGAGCCGGGAGAGACTTCGTGTAGTGAAGTCACTCACCGCTGAAATTTCCGTCACGCCTTTCTAGGAAACTTTGGATCCCTTCAGCGGCATCCTTGCTGGCCAAAATTCCAGGAAGGGTTTTGCGCAGGTGTTCTATTGCCGCTTCCTCGCCCTGTTCACGTGAAACTCTGGCATTTGCGAGCGTGGCATACACACCGAGGGGTGCTTGTGCGGCGATGACTTCAGCTAATTCAATGGCGCGCTCTGTGTCCTGACCCACCGGGGTAATTTCCTGAATCAGCCCGATTCGTAAGGCTTCATCGGCTCCGAATTCTTCACCTGTGAGCAAAAATTTCATGGCGTTACCCCAACCTAATTGTTCAGTGGCCCGGATCGTGGCTCCACCAAATGCCATGATCCCACGGGCAATTTCAAGTTGCCGAAAACGCACGTTTTCTGCGGCAATCACAATGTCGCTGGCGAGCGCGAGTTCGATACTCAAAGTGAATGCAATTCCGTGGAGGGCCATGACAATTGGTTTACTCACTTTCTGAGCCCAAAGTCCATAGGGGTCAATGTTGGTGGTTCCTGAGAGAGCTCCGGGACCACGTGTGGCTACTTCCGGCCCCACTTCGGCAAGGTCTAGTCCGGCGCTGAAATGGTCGCCGTGGGCATGAACAACCCCAACGCGCAGATGGGGAGTGTCCTCGAGGCGCTGATACGCCTGGGCTAGTTGCTCAATTGCAACCAGATTCATAGCGTTGTACTTATCCGGGCGATTAAGACCAATGAGGAGAATATGCCCCCGTTCTAGGACAGTGATCGGGGTTTCTGTTATCTCGGGCATTCCTGAATTCTAATGGTTGGTGATAGATTTTGATCAGAGAAAAGGAGCCTATGAATACTTATTCGATTGAGCCAGCCGGTAAATCCTGGACAGTAACCAAGATCGTAGCTCTGATTGTCGCCATCGCATCGAGCCTCTACATGCTGCCTTGGGCAATTGCCACATTTCGTGATGTCAAACATTGGGGAGTGTTTTGGGTTAACCTACTGGCTGGCTGGACCATCATCGGTTGGATTATTGCCCTCGTCATGGCGCTGAGATCCCAAGATTATGTCGTTCTGGTGGCTAAGGATCGGCTAAATACGACATGATGAGCCTATGTATCTAGGACTGAGTGAACGCGGTAGCAAACTCCTGGATCAAGTAAATGCGTTTATGCACAACGAGGTCTTCCCGGGCGAAGAAATGTATTGGAATCAGCGGGCCGAACTCATCGCATCTGGGCAGTTGCACACGGTCCCACCCGTAGTCGAGGAGTTAAAGGTTAAAGCGCAGGCCTTGGGTCTGTGGAATCTTTTCCTTCCTGAACTGTCAGAGGGGTTGGGGGCCGTCGACTACGCCTATCTGGCAGAAAGCATGGGTTGGTCGATTGACATTGCTCCGGAAAGCATGAACTGTGCTGCGCCGGATACCGGTAATATGGAGATCCTTTCAATGTTCGGTACTCCGGAGCAAAAACGCACATGGTTGGAACCGTTAACCCAAGGAAAAATTCGGTCCTCTTTCGCTATGACAGAGCCAGACGTGGGTTCATCTGATGCGACCAACATCCAGCTGTCAATTGAGCGGGATGGAAGTGACTACGTAATCAACGGTCGCAAGTGGTGGTCATCGGGAATTATGGATCCGCGTTGCCAAATAATGATCGTTATGGGAAAAACCGACCCGGGTGCCCCACGTCACCAGCAGCAGTCCATGGTTTTGGTCCCCGTTAAATCCCCTGGTGTAACAATTGTGCGCGATCTCAGTGTCTTCGGTTATCACGATCAACATGGGCACGGTGAAGTTGCTTTCGACAATGTTCGAGTTCCGGCAACGAATTTACTCGGTGAAGAAGGGGGCGGTTTCGCAATTGCCCAGGCGCGCCTCGGCCCTGGCCGGATTCACCATTGCATGCGTACGCTCGGAATTGCTGAGCGAGCCTTGGCCATGATGGTAGAACGTGCGGAAAAACGTGAAGTTTTTGGTGGGCCACTGATTAACCAGGGTGTAATTCAAGAGTGGATCGCCGAGTCACGCATTGCAATTGATCAGGCAAGACTTTTGACGCTTAAAGCTGCGTGGGTAATTGAAAAATCTGGGGCAAAAAATGCCCGGACTGAAATTGCTGCGATTAAAGTGGTGGCCCCTCGCGCTGCACTTCAAGTTATTGACCGGGCAATGCAAACATTTGGTGGTGCGGGAATTGGTCCCGACACGGTGCTGCCACGGATGTATGCCGGGGTCCGAGCGCTGCGGTTCGCTGATGGCCCTGATGAAGTGCATCTACGTGATCTTGCTCGCCTTGAGGTGAAGAGACAAGACCTGGCTAACGGTGCTCTTGGTGGATAAGGCCATACCGGATCGAGGCTCAGAAGTCCGAAGTGAAGACACGCTTGACCTGGATGCACTACTGGAGTGGGCAACTGAGGAAGGGCTGGGACTCACCGGCCCCCTAGGCTTATTGCAGTTTCAAGGTGGTGCGAGCAATCTGACCTACTTGGTCACCGATGCGACGGGTCTCTCCTTGGTTTTACGTAAGCCGCCACATGGCGTGAAAGCAGCAAGTGCCCACGACATGGGTCGGGAAGCACGAGTACTCAGTGCACTTGGTCCCGTTCTTGCCCCCGCCCCCAATGTCATTGCGTACTGTGAAAACAGCACAGTGCTGGGGGCTCCGTTCTACCTTATGGAGTACATTCCGGGCCATATTCTGAGCACTTCTATTCCCGAGGATTTGGCGCGGAGCGATACCGACATTCGAGCGCTATGTGAATCTATGGTTGACGCTCTAGTTCAGGTTCACCAGGTGAATGTCACCGAGGTGGGATTAGCCGACCTGGATCGAGGTGGGGGGTACGTATCGCGACAGGTGTCAGGGTGGTCGAAGCGTTATCGTGATTCGCGAACCCGTGATGTACCCGATGCCGAAGAGCTAATGGCTTGGCTAGAGCTCAACCAACCACCCGATGTCCCCCACACACTCATTCACGGTGATTGGCGCTTTGACAATCTAGTCCTGAACTCATCCGGTGAATTGATCGGAATTCTCGATTGGGAGATGTCAACGATCGGCGATCCATGCATGGATTTGGGGGCAGCCTTGGCATATTGGGTACAAGCCGATGACGATCCTGACTATCGAAATGTGCGGATGCAGCCAACAGATGCGCACGGGATGCTCACGCGAGCACAAGTGGTTGAGCGGTACGGACAATTAATGGGTGGCCAAGTGCGGCAGTCTCTGGAGCAGAATTGGCAATTTTATGAAATCTATGGACTATTTCGGCTCGCAGTAATCATTCAACAAATCTGGGCAAGATATCAATCCGGGGCGACAACCAATCCACGATTCGCAACCTTTGGAGCAGTGGTCAACATGTTGATTGCGCGTGCGCAAACCGGCAGGAGTTAACAGACCTGGATGTGCCCAGATCTGAGAAACTACAACAATTTCGCAGGTCTGGACTTCACGCTATGAAGCTAATGTCCCCGCGAAGATCTGCCAGGCCAGAATACTTTTGGCGATCAAGCTAAGGAAAATGTAGGCGCGCTCGCCGTAACGGTAGTCGGCCCATTTGCCTACCTGCTTGTATTGAAGGTATTGGACTAAAGCAAATGAGTTGAAGAAGAGGAAGAGCGACACAATTATTCCGTAGACAAAGATTGGTGTTTCCGCACCAGATGTTGATCCTGGGGCTATTACATAAACCGCTACTACAATCCACGGCACGATTCCAGTAATACAACCGAACACAAAAGGCAGTAAGCCGCCGCTCCCAGGCTGCTCGTACTTCTCTTGGAGCCAACCGAAAAGAATCATCGATGAATTGACACCAAAGATGGCGATGAGGGCTGCAACGTCCGCGATACCGGTGATTTGCGCAATCAACACGATCATGACCGAAGAACTAATGGAGTACTCAACCCATCGGAAGTAGTTGCGTTGCAGGTTCAATCCGGCAATATATTTTGTGAAGTACAGAGGGCTTGCAACCAAGAAGTGGAAGAAAGCTGAGAGTGCGAAGAATAAAGCGACTCCCCACGCGATTGGGGAATCAAAGAGGGTGATCGTGTCACTGGGTGTGGTTCCAGGAGGGCCTTCCAGGTAGGTCGCGGTTATAGGGAGAGTGAAGTCGTTGGCCAAAATAAGAATGATTACTAGCTGAACTGTGTGAGCAAGTCCAGCAATCACATTCCAGCGGCGCAAGCTGTGATCGGTGATGTTCATGAGTCCTTCTTTCGGGTGGATTACATTTCTTGTTCGGATTCGATCCCCACTTCGGGTTCTTCGTTGGGTATTTCATGTCGCAGTTGTCGGACTTCGATCAGGCTAATGGCCATTGCGACAACCGGAACGGCGATCAGGGCTCCAGCGACTCCGAACAGGCTAGCGCCAAGCATAACCGATGCGAATGCCACTGCCGGGTGCACATTGACCGCACGGGCGCTGATTTTTGGCTCAATCGTGAGGTTTTCCACCTGTTGATAAAGAACTGCCCAAATTAGTGCGATGACCCCAATCCAAGGATTCCCGCTGAGTAGGCCCACAAGAACGGGCAAAACGATTGCAATATAGGTGCCGATTGTGGGAACGAATTGGGCTACGAGTCCAGTCCAAATGCCCAGTGCCAGCCAAGATGGCATACCGATGGCGTAAAAAACTATGGCGCTAGTCCCACCATTAATAAACGCCAGAAGCAGGCGCGCTGCAACATAGTTCCCGGTTTTATCAGCCGTGATTCCCCACACTTGCTCGGCAAGAGGCTGAAACTTTGGAGTGAATAGCGAACGGATATAGCGACGAAACCTGAGGGCGTCTGCGGAAAGATAAAAAGTAAAAAGACCAAATGTGAATAGGCCAAAGAATCCGAGCGCAACTGAGCCAAGTAGACCTAGAACACCCTGTAAAACGGTGGCTGCATATTGAGCTGAGTCTGAAGGAGTGATGTTGAATTGTTCCCAAAGATCATTGATTTCATAACTAGAATTAGTACGTTCGTTAAACCAAACAAGTGCGCTATCGAGTAGTCCGGGAAGGCTGCGCAGCAAGTCCGCAATTTGGTTGAAGAGCAGATTACCAAAAGTCGCGCCAAAGACAATAAAGAAAATAAGGATTGAAAGCATTACAAGGGCTGTTGCCAACCCACGCTTCATGTGTCGCGCAAGACGACCGACGGCAGGCTCTATTGCTATAGAAGCAAACCAAGCCATTAGGACAATAAAAATTACGCTGCCGCCGTCTTCGAGGAGAAATTTTAGGAGCAGGGCAATCGCGACTACGGCGAGAACTATGAAACTGGTTCGCCACACGTTGCGTGAATCAAAGACAACTGTTTTAGGGCCACTCATGGCTTTAGGCTACTCACGAAAGTGCCAGATCCATACGATCTAGTCCCTAAACCAGATGTGAGGCCAGTAAATGGTCGAGACGCCAAATATTACGATTCCAATCAGCGTCTCGCTCAACTACTGTTCGGCCATGTTGGGCCATATTTTTAGTGACTTCGGGGAAATTCATTGCCTCAAGAAGCGTGATTTCGAGATTGAAAGAATCACCGAGTACAAATAGCCTTCCCGTTGGCTCTGGATTGTTTTTTAACCATGCGACATTCCCAGGGCTATCGGAAACGACCACAGGTACTTCCATCGCCATGGCCTGTAATAATGTGACCGAAGTGCCATCTGTCTCGGCGGCAGAAACGTAGAATCCATGTTTGCCAAAAAGTGCGGGTAGTTCATTTTCTGGGATGTGGCCTATGAATTCCACATGATGAAGGCCAAGGTCGTCCACTTGGCGCTTTAACGTATCGGTCAGAGTTCCCTCATTCCCCACGGTCAAAGAACATGGAATTCCTTTCTCTTGTAGGTGACTCACCGCTCCCAAAATCGTGTCAACTCGATAAATCGGCTCATGTGCTCGTAGGCTCAGAATTGACAGGTCAATTTTTTCACCTCGAGGGATCGGAATAAATTGATTGAGGTCGATACCCCAGGGGATCATGGCAATTGCATCTGGATTAGCCCCCAAGGAAATCGCAATTTCCATTGTGGGACCAGAGTCAACAATGAGTCCGGAAAGCCTGCTCAGCCACGCCGCAGATTGGCGGATCTCGGACGCATGCAAATCCCATCCCCACGACAAGCCAATAATGGGATTAGAGCAATTGGCTAAGGATTTCACACGTGTTGTGGTGATTGGGCCGGCAATGACCGGGGTGTGGGAATCGGTTACGGCGAGTGAGACATCCCAACCCATAAGTGCGAGTGCTGAGCGCCAACGCTGGTCATGAATCCCGTTGCTATCACTGAGGTATACACATTTTTTTCCCATTGACGTTTAGCCGAGATCTTCCCAAGTAATGATATCGCCCGCCAGGATGTTTCGTGTAGTCACTTTGCCGGGTACTTGCGTCACAACGTGTGCAGGAATTGCCTCGCGGGGTGCGGGGCGAAGCACAACAAGATCTGATCGCGTGATGGTAGTTCCCTGAGGAAGGTCACGCTGTGCACGCACGCACCTGCGTTGAAGGACAACCGTATGCAATTCATTGTCTTCAATCCCTTTAACGCCGGAACCCAGTGCAGCCTCGAGTTTGCGTGTGTCCTCGACCATGGCGCGCCAAGTCACCGGGTCCATTGAGAAGCCATGATCGGGTCCGGGCAAGCTTGAGTCATCAGTGAAATGCTTCTCAACAACCCGGGCGCCTAGGGCAACGGCTCCCAGCACTGTGAGATGACCGGGGGTGTGATCGGAAAGTCCGAGAGTAACGGTGGGGAATTCTTGGGCGTATTGCTGAAGAACGCGGAGATTAACGTGGTGAATATTTTCTAAGTTACCTTCATAATTCGTATTACATTGCATAAGGACAAGCGGAAGTCCTGTCGGTAAAAGCATCTCCATGGTCCGTTGGACATCTTCCAAGGTTGCCGCACCGGTTGCAACAATTATTGGCTTGCCTAAACCCGCAACAACTTCCAATTCCTCCAACCAATTTATATCGCCGGAACCAATCTTGTACGCGTTGACAAAAGGATCAAGATGCGCCACCGCCTCAAAGTCGTACGGGGCGGACATGAACTCGATGTCGATTTCCTTTGCGTGGGCCGCCAGGGGAGCGGTCCATTCCCAAGGAAGGCTTGCCGCTTGGTACACCTCAAAGACTGACTTATCCCAAGTAGCTTGATGCGATTGCGCTTGGCCAAGGGCTTTGAAACCGAAATCACTCACAATGTGTTCAGCCCGGAAATGTTGGAACTTGGCGCAGTCCGCTCCGGCGTCCTTAGCCAAAGTCATGAGCGATTTCGCGCGATCCAGGGAACCGTCATGGTTCGCCGCAACATCCGCGATGAAATAGGTGGGTTGGTCAGGACCCACGAGTCTGGTGCCAATGGCAAAATTACTCACAGTAGGACATTACCGGGTGTCTGAGTTGTACAGATGCACATCCATGCTTAGGCTACCTAGGTGCCAAGATTCATTGCAATAGTTTGTGCCTTTTTGATCCTTGGGCTTCTTCCCGCTGCACCCTCAGTTGCGTCAGCCTCAACTAACGGCTCCGCAGCAACGCAAGCCCGAGCTCAGGAAGCCAAAAAGAACCGCAAGGGCAAAGCGTGCCCCACGAAGAATTTTTGGCTTGGAGCAGGATGGGGAGTTGACCGAGGTAGCCGCTCTCACAAGGGTGTGGATCTGGGTGGGAAGCGAGGCACCCCGATCTTTGCAGTAGAAGCAGGCCGGATCAACCGCACTAAGCGTCAATCAAATGGGGCATTGCAAATAGTATTGCGTGGGAAAAGCGGTTCAATGTTTTACTACGGCCACATGGACAAGGTCTTGATTAAAAATGGGCAAAGGGTAAAGAAGGGCCAAGTGATTGGGAAAATGGGAGACTCAGGATCGCGCGGTCAGGTGCACTTGCATTTTGAATATTGGAAGAGTGGCAGGGAATCTGATGCAATTAATCCCATAAAGTTCTTAAAGAGAGCGTGTAAAAGTATTTAATTCCAGGCTCGGGGATCCAGTAATTCGGCATCGAAAGAAACACATGAGTGAAAGTCGAGATCAGGTAGGTGCGAGTTTGCCGCAATAAGAATCTGATCAAATTCGTCAAGACTCGTGGGCGCGATGATCACGGAGTTAAGCCATGACTGTTCTTTGATGAATTGCAGACTGAGAGTGAGTGGATTCACACCTAATGATTGTGAAAATTTGTGGAACCTGATGACATCGACATGGTCGGGATTCGAAGCGAGCAAGAGTCCTTGTAAGAAAATTGACCGTGCCTGGAATGCAATTCCTGGGAAAAGTTCATACGCATTGACAAACCTTTGATCCAGAGCATTAATCGGGATTTGAGCAGTGTCCCAAACTATGAGTTTGTCCCTCGCGCGATCTAGGTCCGAAAGGTTGTAGGCGGAAATCCCAACATGATGGGTTAAGCCCTCATTCATCGATAGTTCAAAAAACTGGCTTACTGAATCAATCTCATTTTGATCCAAAGCGAACCAGTCATGAATCAAAAGTGAGTTGACTGATTCTGTCTTGAGTTCAGTGAGACTGTCGTGCAGTTGGGCCCGCAACTCTTCGCAGGTGCGATTCTTGGCCGACAATTTTGTCTGGATGTGAATCCCCGTTGTATCGAGATTGCCGATCCGAGATTGAGCGTCTCCATAACTTGCTGCTGTATCAAGGTGGACGATTGCATTGGCACGCATGGAGTCCAAGAGGGTGGAGATGACTGCGTCCCCAAGCCTCCCACTTTTATTGGTGACACCGTAATTTAATCCCCACTGGGCGGTGCCAATCGCTAGTTTGCTGCTGTAGTCCACCAGGCAAGCCTAGTAAATAAATCTGGATGACTAGCCCGTTACATGCGTGAAGACCAGGATCAACGCGGTTGCGAGCAGCAGAATCCCAGACGCGGTAAGAATTGATCGATAGGTTCGCACATTCATTCGGTGCCGAGTTGCTGCCAAGGCCAAGACAATGGCGACTTTCGCTCCCACCAAGGTGAGGTAGAAGGCTATGAGAAAGAGAATCGCTTGGTTCGGGCTTTCGCGCCAAAACCCAATCAAGATTGTGGATCCAGCGGTAATCCAAAAGATCCAGGGAGCAGGATTAAGAAAGTTTATCAATGCGCCTTGTGCTGCAGGTGGCAGTCGCTGCAATTTTGACGTTTCCTTGATTGCCATATCAACTTCGTTGTTTCGCATCCTTCGGGCTGACAAAAGTACCTCAGCGCCGAACGCTGCAACAACAATCGCTCCAACAATCCCCAGCACCGTGATTGCGGTTTCAGGCAATTGAGACACAAGGGTAAGCGACAGAAAAATTATTATTGAGTCTGAAATGAGCGGGGCAATCGCGATGTAAAGTCCCGGCCGAAGCCCGCTGCGAAGCGTTGTTGATATCGCCAGCCCGGTCAAAGGCCCAGGGGCTACTCCGGACCCAAGCCCGATGCTGAGTCCGGTAAACAAGGCGGTCAGCACATGAGCTCTTTTGCAAGTTCCATCACTTGCGCCAAATGTGTGACTTCATATGTGGGTGCGACATCAAGTTCTTCTGGAGCGTGCGAATTACGGTTTATCCAGCAAGTGGTGAACCCAAACCAGGTTGCTCCGATTGCATCCCACTGATTTGCAGATACAAATAACACTTCGCGTTCGGCTTCCACTTGATAGTTTTGTGCCCACGAAAATGCCAGTTCGTATAAGCGCGGCGACACTTTGAAATCGTGTGCCTGGTCAGAGGTGATGAGGGCTTCGTTACTCACTTCGATGCCGGCCCCTCGTAAAATGGGCGAAATAAAATCACGATCCCCATTGGTAACAATTGCCCACGGAGTTGGCAGGTCCTCAAGTAGGGCAAGAGTGTCCGGATATACCCTGGATTTCATGTACTGATCCATGATCTCGCGGATAGATCCCGGTTCGATTTCGAGGTTAAGTGAAGCAAGGCTGGCCCTGAGCGCGTCCTGCGTAATTTCGCCAAAAGGCTTGTAGCGATTCCCTAACGAACGGAGGCGCGAGTAATCAATTTGTTTTGTGCGCCAAGCCAAGCTGAGATTAGATCCGTTCCCAGGGAAGCGCTGCTCAAGGAATGTGTCAATCGAAGAAATGTCGATGAGAGTGCCGAAAGCATCAAAGCACATCGCCTGAATTTTTGAGAGTGGGAGTCTATCCATTCGTGCATTATTGCGGGGTTAGCCCATAGATGTGTCCCTGAGGTGACAATCCAATTGATATTTGCAGATTGATAGATGACTCATTACTCGACTAGATCCAGGTGGGCATCCACATGCGCAACCTCCATTGGTCATAGGGGATCACTTCCCCTACCCAAATTGGGTAGAACCACCAGGCCGCTGCGACAACGGCGAGTAGGTATAACCCGACCAGTGCCGTCACTACTCGTTGCTGTTGGGGCGTTTTTTTCTGTAGCAGTTTCATGATGGTCAGAGCCACTGCCATTACGACAAAAGGAACGTAAATTACTGTGTAGAAAGTAAAAATGGGGCGGTCGAGGTAAAGCATCCACGGCAGCCAACCTGCAGCTATGCCGGCAAGCAAGGCACCGCTGCGCCAGTCACGAGTGGTAATCCAATTCCACAGCTGATAGGGGATCGCAAGCAAGGCGGCCCACCAAATAATCGGATTGCCCAGTGCCAGCACTTCTTGGGCGCAATGATCACTTGCACAACCCAGACTGTTGTCTTTGATGCTTTCGTAGTGAAAACTTGTTGGGCGGATCATGAGTGGCCAGGAAAGCGGGTTGCTTTGGTAACTGTGTTCGCTATCTAGGTCGACATGAAAGTTCCACGCCTGCCGGTGGTAGTCAATGAGTGATCGCAGTGCATTAGGAATTATCGATGGTTCCTGCTCGTTGGCCCAATTTCGGCCCCACCCGGTTGAACTGAGCAGCCAACCAGTCCACGACAAAACGTAGATAACGGCGAGCAGCCCTAGTGAGGTAGCCAAAACGATCGGTGCACTTCTGTGAAGTGTTGCCAACCAGGGTCGACTCACTCCGATGGTTCGGCGGGTTGACACATCCCAAAGAAGCGACAGGAGCATGAAAGTAGCGATGAACCACAATGCTGACCATTTAACGCTCACCGCCAGTGACAGAAGAGCAATCGACAGAAGTCGCCAAGGGCGTAGGCCAAGCCTTGGCCCCAGACCTACGGCAATTTCCGTCCACGGTCGGGGGGAACTTTCCCCCAAAGTAGCTAGACGCCTTCGGGTTCGATCGCGATCCAGTACAAGTGCCCCGAAACCGGCGAGGACACAGGTACTGAGCACCATGTCCAAGAGTCCGGTCCGACTCAGAACAATATGAATACCGTCGAGTGCAAGCAGCAGGCCAGCAATTGCACCGATCAGATCTGAGCGGGTCATGCGACGCACAATGCGCGCGATCATGAGCACCGAAAGAGTCCCAAGAACAGCAACCGCAAATCGCCAACCGAATGGTGATACGCCGAAGAGATATTCGCCGGAAGCGATTACCCATTTACCGGTGGGAGGATGAACAACAAAGGAGCCTTGGTCGGTGAAGGCGGTAACCGTACGCCAATTTTCCCCGGCATTGAGCATGATCGAGTCGTGCTCCTCAACCGCTTTATGTTCAACTCCGAATAACAGAAGCGCCCAAGCGTCCTTGGTGTAATAGGTCTCGTCGAACACGACCGCATTGGGTGTCCCCAAGTGTACAAATCGAATCACCCCCGCAAATATCGTGATGATCAGAGGTGCAATCCAGGTAGTGATCCCGGTGGTGGGGAAAGCTGGGTAGAGTCGTTCGGCAACAGTCGCCACGCTTCGATCTGGCGCGCTAAAGCCGGTGAGGCGCCTGCGGAGCGTGGGGGACACGACCTCATATTAGGTCGTGATGCACTATTGCGGCATGGGTCCAAAGGAATCAGGGCGAATTGGAGGACAATTAATATTTGCGGCCACTCCCATGGGCAACGTCAAAGATGCTTCAGCCCGGCTGGTCGCGGCAATTCAGCAGGCAGATGTGATCGCTGCCGAAGACACCCGAAAATTTATGAACCTGAGCTCACGACTTGGGGTCCGATTCAATGCTCAATTGGTTTCTCATTTCGAGGCGAATGAAGCTGGGCGCGTTGGGCAGTTACTCGACTCGGTCGCGGCAGGGAATCTGGTGCTCGTGGTGAGCGATGCCGGGATGCCTCAAGTGAGTGATCCGGGTTACCGGCTCGCCGTAGCAGCGATCGAATCCGGGATCGATTACCAGGTGCTGCCGGGGCCTTCGGCCGTACTTACTGCGCTCTTGCTTTCCGGGCTACCTGCGGACCGTTTCTGTTTTGAAGGCTTTCTCCCCCGTAAGAGTGGGGATCGAGTTCGTGCTCTCACCCAATTAGCCCACGAGCCGAGAACCATGATTTTCTTTGAGGCGCCACATCGGCTGGCAAAGACGCTCAACGACATGGCGGAAGTTTTTGGCCCTGATCGGATTGCTGCAGTTGCCCGAGAAATGACCAAGACATACGAAGAAGTGATTCGAGGCTCATTGCAAGAACTCAATGTGTGGGCCGCAGGCGAGATTAAAGGCGAGATCACCCTCGTACTTGCCGGGAGCAACTCAACAGCGGCAAGTGAAATGTCACTAGCCGAATTAGTTACCCTCGTCCAAGAAGAAGTAGCAGCGGGTGCGTCGATGAAAGATGCGGCGGCAGCTGTTTCCCGTGAGTTTGGTCGATCTAAGCGCGACGTCTACGAAGCAGTAATCGCCGCAAAAGCAGCAGCCTCGGCGGGAGACTAGGATTTACGCATGAGCTCGGTGGGCAAGTCCTTTTACGTGACCACTCCCATTTATTACGTGAACGATGCGCCTCACATTGGCCATGCTTATACGAGCACTGCCGCAGACGTGCTCACGCGCTGGCACCGGCAACGCGGTGAAGGCGTGTGGTTCCTGACCGGCGTTGACGAGCACGGAACCAAAGTTCAACGAGCCGCTGAACAGGGCGGGGTTACCCCACAAGAGTGGGTTGATGCATTGGTCAAGGATTCTTGGAAACCGGTGTTGAAAACAATTGATGCACAAAATGACGACTTTATCCGCACCACGCAGGAGCGCCATATTGCGCGAGTTCGCAAGTTCTGGGATAACGTAAAAGACAACGGATACGTCTTTTCAGATTCTTATGAAGGCCCCTATTGCGTGGGTTGCGAAGAATTTAAATTCCCGGCTGATCTCGTCCCAGGAGCGGGTGAATGGGAAGGTCAGCAAGTGTGCGGTGTTCATGGTCGTCCACCTGAAGAATTAAGTGAAGATAATTGGTTCTTTAAATTATCGGAATTCACCCAGCCACTCATCGATCGCTATGAAGCTGATCCCAACGCGATCCGCCCCGCGAGCGCATACAACGAGGTGATGAGTTTCCTTCGCGGTGGACTGGTTGACATCTCCATGTCGCGTTCGAGTGTAGATTGGGGGATCCCACTCTCGTGGGATGAATCGCAGGTCGTCTACGTGTGGTTTGACGCGTTACTGAACTACATCACCGCGGTGGGTTACGGAGCCGATCCAGCGAGCAGCGAAGCGCAATTGTTTGAAAGAGTATGGCCGGCGAATGTGCAATTGGTCGGTAAGGACATTTTGCGTTTTCACGCCGTGTACTGGCCCGCAATGCTGATGGCAGCAGGTCTGCAACCACCGAAGCAGGTGTTTGCTCACGGCTGGTTGTTGGTTGGCGGTGAAAAAATGTCGAAAACCAAACTGACTGGAATCGCGCCGGAGCTAATAATTGATCATTTTGGCTCTGATGGATTCCGTTACTACTTCATGGCGGCAATTGCTTTCGGCAATGATGGTTCCTTCTCATGGGAAGATATGAGTGCTCGCTACACCGCGGAGTTAGCCAACGGCTTAGGAAATCTTGCCTCGCGGGCAACAGCGATGGTCGGTAAATACTTCGAAGGCTCACTTCCGGCTGCCGGCCCAATCAGTGACGCCGAGAATACAATTCACGCTTTGCTTGCCAAAACTGTCACTGATGCGGACGCTTGTGTCGGCGAGTTAGATTTCGCAGGGGCTATTGGCCACGTGCGTGCTTTCATTGAACACATCAATGGATACGTAACTGAGCAGGAACCTTGGGTGCTTGCCAAGGACGAAGAAACCCAAGGCGCACTCGCAACTGTGTTGTATACGGTGTGTGAATCTTTGCGCGTGATTTCGATTCTCTACAACCCAGTTATGCCTAAGGCAATGGCAGAGCTGTGGAAAAATATTGGGGCGCTCGAATCACTCGGTGACCTTGCTGACCAAGGAATTACCAGTGCCGGAACGTGGGGACAGTTGCCGGCCGGAGTTCAGGTTGTTAAAGGGCCGTCTCTCTTCCCGCGTCTCGAGGACCCAGAAAACATCTGATGGGAGAGAAACATCTGATGGAAGATTTAACAGCTTGGCCTGCTGCCCCGCAGCCACTCGTGGGAACGGTAATCGATTCGCACACCCATCTAGACGTTCATGATAATTCACTTCATGGGGCGAATCCACCAGATCCAGGACAGCTACTTGAGTGGGCACGTGAAGTCGGTGTGGATCGGGTAGTGCAAGTGGGGTGTGACGTGGCGTCATCGCGATGGGCGGTTGAGACAGCGAACCTTTATCCATCAGTCATTGCGACAGTTGCGCTACACCCAAACGAAGCCCCACGGCTTGCGGAAAAAGGTGAACTTGCAAGTGCACTTTCACAGATTTCCGAACTAGCGCAGTCGCCTCGGGTGCGTGGCATCGGTGAAACTGGTCTTGATTACTTTCGGACCGGAGAAAGTGGTCGCCCCGCCCAACATGAATCATTTCGATTTCACATTGATCTAGCCAAGCGGCTGGATAAAACTTTGGTGATACATGACAGGGAGTCCCATGAGGATGTCATCTCCGTGCTACTTGACCAAGGAGCGCCAGATCTTGTGATTTTCCACTGCTTTAGCGGCGATGCTGACATGGCAAAGATATGTACAGAGCATGGTTGGTACATGTCCTTCGCCGGAGTAATCACTTTTAAAAACTCAATAGCTTTGCGCGAGGCGCTCATGGTTGCTCCACTTGATTCGATTTTGGTCGAAACCGACGCTCCCTATTTAACCCCAACCCCCCACCGGGGAAAGGTAAATGCGAGTTACCTGATGCCTTATACGGTGCGAACCATCGCACATCTGAGGGGGCTCTCCGAAGAGGACACCGCATCCACGCTGACACGAAACGCAATTCGCGCATTCGGGGATTGGTAACGGTGGGGACATCCCTCGGGGCTGGATCCGTCCGCGAGCTCGCTACTCGAGTGGGAATTACGCCAACCAAAAAACTGGGGCAAAATTTTGTGATTGATCCCAATACTGTCCGCTACATTATTGAGCAGTCCCGGGTGGATTCAGAAAGTATCGCGCTAGAAATCGGTCCTGGTCTTGGGAGTTTGACATTGATGTTGCTGGAGCAAGCGTCACACGTGATAGCTATTGAAATAGACCCTCGGTTATCCGAGCAATTACCGATAACAGTTTCAGAGATGTGCCCCGAACTAGCAGGCAAACTTGAGGTAATTAATCGAGATGCAATGCACGTGCATGCCGGAGAATTTGAGGCGGCGCCTACCGCGCTGATAGCCAACTTGCCGTACAACGTGGCAGTCCCCGTGCTTTTACATTTCCTCGTTGAAGTGCCTTCACTGCGCAATGTTCTGGTCATGGTTCAAAAAGAAGTCGCGGACCGGCTTTGTGCTGGGCCTGGCTCGAGAACGTACGGAATTCCGAGTGTAAAGATTCAATGGTTTGGTAAAGCGGAGGCCGCAGGCAACATTGGGAGAAACGTTTTCTGGCCGGCGCCCAACGTTGATTCGGGGTTGGTGCGCGTTAATGTCTCACATCCGTATGGAGACAATGAAGTGCTAAGGCGCGAAGTGTTCCACGTAATTGATGCAGCATTTGCTCACCGACGTAAAACGTTACGCGCAGGTCTCGCCAATTTCTTGGGAAGCCCAGCGCTGTCAGAGCAGGCATTGACCACGGCGGGAATTGATCCCAGTGCTCGGGCTGAAACACTTGAACTTGAGGCTTTTATTCGTCTCACCGAAGCGGTCAACAAATTTTGGCTATCCGGGCAATAGACTTTGACGGCTATGCGCAGTGATTCAGTAACGGTTGAGGTTCCGGCCAAAATTAATCTCGCTTTAAGTGTTGCGCCACTGGGTGCTGACAGCTTTCATCAACTCATCACTGTTTTTCACGCGGTGTCACTTTTTGATACGGTCACAGCAAAACGAGGTAGTGACGGGGTCTCACTCAACATTGAGGGTAATGGGTCCGAAACATTGCCGGTTGACGACTCAAATTTGGCGGTTCGTGCCGCAAAGCTGCTCGCCGAGCATCACGAGATCGATGCGGCCGTCAGCTTACATATAACGAAACGCATTCCGATCGCGGGCGGAATGGCGGGTGGCTCAGCAGATGCAGCGGGAACGTTGATTGCGTGCGATCGGTTATGGGAAACTCACACGTCGCGTGAAGACCTCGAGGGCCTCGCGGCCGAACTTGGATCCGACGTAACTTTTTCATTACATGGTGGAACCGCGCTCGGCAGTGGGCGAGGTGAAGTGTTGACCAGCGTAATTACGACTGGCGAGTATCACTGGGTGATTGCTTTGGCAGAAGGGGAATTGTCCACACCACACGTGTATCGCGAGTTTGAT
>ERZ807291.217-NODE-217-length-91849-cov-42.031821_pt1 | contig 91849 bp, 82 predicted proteins | sample MGYA00521257_ERZ807291 | MGnify/ENA primary metagenome ERZ807291 (study PRJEB31413, sample SAMN03169783) | marine metagenome | biome: Marine; feature: Water; material: Subsurface seawater | place: North Sea | collected 2011-04-28 | depth 1 m m ... | reverse complement strand
CAATTTAGAAACTGGGTTGGGTTTTTAACGGCTATACTTCCTCCAGTCACTTGATATGCACCAGATTCAAAAGCAATTTTTAGGTCTTCATCAGATTTTAATCCACCACCAAAATCAACTTTTAAATTCGTTTTGGACGCTATACTCTCTAAGATGTTGTGGTTGATGATATGCTGTGCTTTTGCACCATCTAAATCCACTACATGTAAATATTCAATACCGACGTCTTCAAGCATTTTAGCAACCTCTAATGGGTTTTCGTTATAGACTTTTTTTGTGCTATAATCGCCTTTAGTTAGGCGGACACACTGTCCATTGATAATGTCTATTGCTGGGATTATTCGCATGTTATAAATTTAAAAAGTTTTGTAATAATTGAGCACCTTTTTTACTGCTTTTTTCAGGATGAAATTGTACACCATAAAAATTATCAGATTTTAAGGCTGCCGAGAACTCAAGTTCATATTGAGAGCTTGCTATGGTTTGCTTACCAATACTAGCATAATAACTGTGAACGGCGTACATATAGCTGTTTTCAGGAATACCTTTGAGTAAACCTGATTGCAAATTTTGAATCGTATTCCACCCCATCTGTGGAACTTTAACAGCGTTAGAAAACCGTTTCACATCAACATCAAAAACACCAAGCCCTTTAGTATCACCTTCTTCGGAATGCTTGCACAACAATTGCATCCCCAAACAAATCCCTAATACATCTTGTTTAAGAGTTGGGATTAAAAGGTCTAGTTTTGATTTTTTAAGCATTTGCATCGCCTGGCTTGCTTCACCAACTCCTGGAAATATCACTTTGTCAGCACTCAAAATTTCATCAATAGAATTAGAAAGTTTAGCATTTATACCTAAACGTTGAAATGCAAATTGAATACTTTGAATATTTCCTGCGCCGTAATCGATTATTATAACATTCATCTAGTCTAAAGTTCCTTTGGTTGATGGTAAAATCATTTTATTCACATCGCGTTTGACTGCCATTTTAATGGCTTTAGCAAACGCTTTAAATATCGCTTCAATTTTGTGATGCTCATTCGTGCCATCGGCCTTAATATTCAAATTACATCGGGCGCCATCCGTAAAGGATTTAAAGAAGTGCATAAACATTTCAGTGGGCATTTTACCAACGTACTCACGTTTAAAGTCAGCGTCCCAAACGAGCCAATTTCGACCCCCAAAATCAATAGCAACTTGTGCTAAACAATCATCCATAGGCAAACAGAATCCATAGCGTTCTATCCCTAGTTTTGAGCCCAATGCAGTGTTAAATAAATTCCCCAAAGCAATTGCAGTGTCTTCAATAGTATGGTGTTCATCGACTTCAAGATCTCCGACAACTTTGATATCCAAATCCATTTGACCATGTCGCGCAATTTGATCTAACATATGATCAAAAAACGCAATGCCAGTGTCTATTTGACTTTTTCCTGTACCGTCCAAATTAACAGTGATATTAATCTTAGTTTCATTGGTATTTCTAACAATAGAGCCTACACGTTGTTGGGCCTTTAAAAAGCTATAAATGGCTTCCCATTGGTTGGTCTCTAAAGCGATAAAAGGAGTGAGTTCCTCTTGTTTAACCGATATTTCATTTTCCCCTAAATGGGTTTCATCGTTGATGAAAATTCCTTTACAACCCAAGTTTTTAGCAAGTTCTATATCTGTTAAACGGTCACCAATCACAAAAGAGTTTTCTAAATCATAGGCTTCAGAAAAGTATTCAGTTAATAAACCTGTTTGAGGTTTTCGCGTTGGTGCATTGTCTTTCGCAAAGGTGCGGTCGATGAATTGTTTCTCAAACACAATACCTTCATTTTTAAAAGTATCAAGGATGAAATTATGTACTGGCCAAAACGTGTGTTCTGGATACACATTCGTACCCAAACCGTCTTGATTGGTAATCATTACAATTTCGAAATCTAATTCATGACAAATCTTTTTTAAATTCGAAAATACATCAGGATAAAATTCTAGCTTCTCAAAAGAATCGATTTGTTCATCCTCAGGCTCACGGATAAGCGTTCCATCGCGATCTATAAATAATACAGGTTTCATTTTAGTGTGTTTAATAGCGTTAGTAATTGAGCGTTTTCAGATGGTGTTCCTACTGTTATCCTAAGGCAATTTTCGCAATGTAATTGCGAACTTCGATTTCTTACAACAACGCTGTTTTTTATAAGTTCGTCATAACGCTTGTTCGCATCATCGACCTTAATTAAAATAAAATTAGCTTCTGAAGGATATATTTTTTTAATAAAAGAAACGGATTTAAAGGCATTGATTAAGCGGTTGCGTTCGTTTAAAAGCGTCTCAACTTGAACATCAACAACATCTTTATTTTCAAGTGCTTTTATTGCAGCATCTTGGGTAAGTGTATTGATGTTATAAGGCGGTTTTATCTTATTTAATACGGCAATAATAGCATTCGACGCATAACAAATTCCTAATCGAATGCCCGCAAGTCCATAGGCTTTAGAAAGTGTTTGTATTACAATTAGATTCGGATACATGTTTAAATATGCTGTCAAGCTCACTTCATTAGTGAAATCAATATAAGCTTCGTCTATAACCACCACCCCTTTAAACTCGTTTAAAAGGCGTTCTATAGCTTTTCGATCGACGGCATTTCCAGAAGGATTGTTAGGGGAACAAATAAATAATAATTTTGTTCGGGATTCAATAGCCGCTAAAATAGAATCGACTTCAAGTTGAAAGTCTGGCGATAAAGGTACTTGAATATTTTCTACGGCATTCAAATTTGCTAATACATCGTACATTCCATAAGTAGGTGGTAATGTGAGAATACTATCTTGATTAGGTTCACAAAAGGCTCTGAAAATTAAATCTAAAACTTCATCACTCCCATTTCCTAATAATAGTTGTTCTGTTGATACTTCTTTTAGTGTCGCAATAATTTCTTTTAAACGCGTTTGTTGTGGATCTGGATAGCGATTTAGTAGCGTATCAAAAGGATTTTCATTGGCATCTAAAAACACCATATCTGCTTGTAAATCTTTGTATTCATCTCGGGCAGATGAATAGGGTTTCATTCCCAATATATTCTTTCGAAGTAATTTATTTAGATTCATCACCAATAGATTTTAAGCGGATTGAAACCGCATTTTTATGTGCCATTAAGCCTTCGGCTTCAGCCATAAGTTCAATAGTGTTTCCAATAGTTGATAGTCCTTCTTTTGTGATTTCTTGAAAGGTGATATGTTTTAAAAAACTATCTAAATTCACACCTGAGTAGGCTTTTGCATAGCCATTTGTTGGTAACGTATGGTTAGTTCCAGAAGCGTAATCGCCTGCACTCTCTGGCGTGTATTTTCCAATAAATACAGAACCTGCATTAATCACATGGTCTACATAAAACGAATTATTATCTGTACTGATAATATAATGCTCTGGACCGTAAAAATTAATTAAATCCACTGCTTCTTGATCTGATTCAACTAAAATAAGTTTCATATTTTCAAGCGCTTTTTCTATAATCGATTTACGGTTTAAATCTTGAGTTTGAAGTTGGACTTCTATGGCAGTATCCAAAAGCATCTTTTCATCTGTTGACACTAAAATCACCTGACTATCAACTCCATGTTCTGCTTGACTTAATAAATCAGATGCAACAAAGGCAGGATTCGCATTTTTATCAGCCATGATTAGGAGTTCACTTGGGCCAGCAGGCATATCAATCGCCACACCATATTTAGTAGCCAATTGTTTTGCCACTGTTACATATTGATTTCCTGGACCAAATAGTTTTGAAACTTTAGGAATAGAAGAAGTTCCAAACGTTAGTCCTGCAATAGCTTGAATACCTCCTACTTTAAGAATGGTTGTAATTCCACACAACGCTGCTGTATATAAGATTTCATTAGCAATTGATCCTTCAGCATTTGGAGGACTACATAAAACGATATTTTTACACCCAGCAATTTTAGCTGGTACAGCAAGCATTAGTACTGTTGAAAATAAAGGTGCTGTTCCACCAGGGATGTATAAACCTACATTTTCTATAGGACGTTTCTCTTGCCAACAACGAACGCCAGGCTGTGTTTCTACATCGACTTTAGTTGTTTTTTGTGCATTGTGAAATACTTCAATATTTGATTTGGCTTGTTGAATGGCCAGTTTTAAATCTTTTGAAACCGCTGTTGTTGCATCGTCAATTTCTTTTTGAGATACTAATAGAGACTCCAGCTCCACCTTATCAAACTGTTTTGTATACCGTGCTATAGCCGTGTTTCCTTCTTGTTTAACCGCTAAAAAAACGGTATTAACAACCGCTTCAATAGCTTCTACAGATTGAGTTGGACGTTGTAAAATCTGTTCCCAAGTATTTCTGATGGGATAGTTTATAATAGCTGCCATTAGAGTACCATTTTTTCGATTGGACATATGAGTATGCCTTGAGCACCTAATGCTTTTAAATCGTCTATAATGTCCCAAAATTGATATTTATCAATTACACTATGCACAGAACTCCACCCCGATTCGGCTAAAGGAAGTACTGTAGGGCTTTTCATGCCTGGTAACAGGTTAATAATCGCTTCTAAACTGTCATTAGGCGCATTAAGTAATACATATTTAGAAGATTGGCCTTTAAGCACTGCTTCAATACGAAATTTTATTTTATCTAAAACTGCTTTTTGTGGGGCTTGAATTGTTGGAGACACCGCTAAAACAGCTTCCGATTTTAAAATCACATCTTTTTCTACCAAATTATTTTTGAAGAGTGTTCCTCCTGTAGAAACGATATCTACAATGGCTTCTGCCAATCCAATATTCGGGGCAATTTCAACAGAACCATTAATGACATGAATATTTGCAGTAATATTGTTTTGCTCTAAAAATGAATTAACTGTATTTGGATAAGAGGTTGCAATTTGTTTTCCGTTTAAATCCTTGAGCGACTGATAATCCATAGATTTTGGAACCGCAATTGAGACTCTACATTTCGAAAACCCAAGTTTAGCAATATATTCTATTGCGTTGCCTTTTTCCACTAGCACGTTATTTCCAATAATAGCGGCGTCCACTACTCCATCTTTAAGGTATTGAGGAATATCCCCGTTACGGAGATAAAAAACTTCTACGGGAAAATTAGTCGCCGTAGCTTTGAGTTGATCTTTTCCATTATCGATGGAAATTCCAATATCTTTTAATAGCTTCATTGAATCGTCTTTAAGACGTCCCGACTTTTGAACTGCAATTTTTAAAGTATTCATTCTTTCTCTGTTTTAATATAAAAAAAGACCCGCTTGATTGCTCAAACGGGTCCGTATATAGTTTAAAATAGTATCCTACATAAGATTACCTCGCTTGACAGCCAGTTAATAAATGATGATGATGGATAACTAAATTTGTTTTCATTGTAAATAATATTGAGTACAAATATTCAAAAAATAAATAATGTAAACCTAACTTATTACTAAAAATTATTAATTTCTTAAAATAGCGCTTAAATAGCTACTTAATAGTTAGTATTTATTGGTTCCCTAAAATAATTGGCAATCCGTTTTTCCCAGATCCAATAACAATCACTTTGCTGTTAGGAGATTCAGATAATTTAACAGTTGCTTCGATTCCTTTATCTTGAAGGATACGATCGTTAAGTGACGCACTTAAAATTTTGTTGGCATCTGCTTTACCTTGTGCTTCAATACGTACTTTCTGCGCTTCTTTATCGGCAGTTACCAATCTAAATTCGTATTCTAGTGATTCTTGCTCTTGCTTTAATTTACTCTCAATTGCATTTTTGATGGTGTTTGGAAGCTTTACATCTTCTACCAGTACACGTTTCACATTTAAAAACTGACCATCTAATAGATTTACGACTTCATCAAGAATTTCTTGCTCGATAACATCACGTTTACTAGAGTACAATTGTTCAGGCGTATAGCGTCCAACCACACTTCTTGCTGCAGCATTTACTGCTGGGCCTAAAAGTTCGTTTTCATAATCCTCGCCTTTAGTTTTGATAAGACTTCCCAGGTTTTCGAATTCAGGCTCGTACCAAATTGTACCATTAACTTTAACTTCTAGTCCGTTTACAGATAAAACGTTCATTTCGTCTGAAATAGATTGTTGTCTTACTTTGTGGATCAACATACTATTCCAAGGCGCTACAATTTGAAAGCCTTCTCCGTAGGTTTTGTCTGTTACAATACCATCGCCAAAGCGCTCAAATAACACACCACCTTCACCAGGCCCGATAGTTACAGCAGTTTTAGATATTAAAAGAATAACAGCTCCAATTATAAAAATAACTGGTAATCCGATTTTTGGAAAATTTTGCATTTTTTTGTTTTTAAATTATTAAATAAGTCCGTTGTATTTTCTTATAAACCATTCGAATGCTAGACTTATTATAAGTAGTAGCAACCCTAATTTTATGTCGATCAAAGATACAGTTTTTTTAATGATTTTCTGAACACTTGAAAACCGATTATCAGAAATTAATGTTAATATTAGATCATCAATCTGTGTGTCAAAATAGACAGCTCCATTTGTATTAACTGCAAGTTGTTCTAGAAGTGGAATATTGGCATTTATAAATTGATGTTCGATGTTAAAATTCAAAATCTCAATCTGTCCAAATGATTTGTGTGTACCACCATTAACACTAACTTCAAAAGAATAATTCCCTGGGTCTAAAGCGCTGATATTTAGAGTGTAGCCGTTCTGAGTTATGTTCATAGGGAACTCAAATTGGTGCGCAGTATCTTTGTTTTTAAATTTAATATTTAAATCTGCATTTAAAGTTGGTTCATAATTTTTGTTAAAAAACTGTGCATTAATTTCCAAAGGCTGGCTTCCATCATAGATAGATTCATAGTTTACAATGAGTCGTCTATTTTGATTTTTTAGAATTAAGTATTGAATTAATTTTGACATAAACGCATCAAATGTTTCAAAATTTTGATCCTCACGAAACGAATGCATACGCCATTTCCATAAATTTTCAGCTAAGAGTATTGCTGATCGTCCAGAATTATAGTCGAAAGTAAACCATAAAGGTTCCTGTGTAAGTGTTCCATTTATAGATTTAAACACCAAAGTTTCATGAGGCACTTTAACATCTATACTTCCAAATTCAGACGTTAGAGGTGGGTATGAACTAAAACTATAATCCGCAGTTGAAAAATTAGAGAATTTAGAATTTACAACCCCTTGGTAATTCTCACTTTGATTGGTGTATTCTTGATTAAAATCAGATTGAATTGAATTTAAAAACGACCATTTTGTGTGTGTGCCTCCTACAATAAAGGAATTGAGTTTACTTTTTTCAATACGCTCAAAAACCGCTTTAAATTCCTGATTAGGTTGATACAGTATTACAAGTCCATATGTTTCATCACTTGCCAAATACGCTGCTGGAGAATGAAGTGTAACGAGTCGTTGTTTATTGGATTCTATAGAAGCCTTTAAAGTTCCTAAATCAGGGTGAGATATGGTGCTAATTAATGCAATGTTGGTGTATTCATCGATAGTTTCAATCGCAAAAGACTTTTGATTATTAATTCTATTTTTTTCATTGTCAATTGGAGTTAAACTCACTTTATATTGTTGAACACCTACTTTTGATGATGTCAAAGTTGGTGTTCGAACTATTGAATTTTTTTCAGGTGAAAATCGAAGCCGTTCGCTATGAAGCAATTGATTGCCAGAACGAATCTCTAATATCGACTCTGTAGAAGTATTTCCTGAGTATGAAGCCATAATTTCGACAGGAAACTTAGTGTTTAAGTAGGTGTATGAATTAACATTAACATGTTGAATCTTTAAATCTGTATTATAAATACTATCGCCTAAAATAAATGGGAAAACGACCTGATTAAATTGTTTTGATACAAACTGATAATCTGTACCGATTGTTTGGTTTCCATCAGTAATTAAAACAATTGGGGCTAATTGTGAGTCATAAATAGATTGAATGTCTTCAAGACTATTTGTAATGTTTGTTTGTGAATCCTCAAAAGTAAGTGAAGAGTTTTGATCTATTTGGCTTCCGAAACGATACAATTGGACATTGTACTTAGTATTTAGTGCTGAGTTTTTTAGAATAGTTTTAGTCGTTAACTCCGCAATACTATCTTTAGTTAAATAGCTAATAGATTGAGAGTTATCAACTGCTATCGCAAGTACTGGTTTTACGACATCACTTTCATTATTTTCAAATTTAGGATTGATAATAAGCAGTAATAAAGAAAAAATCGATACAAACCTCAAAGCAGCTAAACTCCAATATAATTTGTTACGATTGGTTTTATATATATACTGAAAAAGCGCTACAAGTAGCGCTAAAATTCCTGATCCAATACAATATATAAGTGTTTCTAAGGGCATAAACAAATTGATATATTACTAATTAGGTAAGCATTCCACCATCGACATTAATTGTTTGTCCAGTGATATAAGCCGATAAATCACTTGCCAAAAACACACAAGCATTGGCAATATCTTCAGGAGAACCTCCACGTTTCAATGGAATTCCAGAACGCCATCCAGCGACTGTAGCTTCGTCTAATTTAGCGGTCATTTCAGTTTCTATAAATCCAGGTGCAATCACGTTACTTCTAATATTTCTTGAACCGAGCTCTAAAGCTACTGATTTAGAAAACCCTATGATCCCCGCTTTTGAAGCTGCATAATTTGTTTGTCCTGCATTTCCCTTCACGCCTACTACAGAACTCATATTGATAATAGACCCTTTACGCTGCTTTAACATTGTACGTTGTACTGCTTTAGTCATGTTGAAAACAGACTTTAAGTTGACTTCTATTACTTTATCAAAATCGTCTTCACCCATACGCATAAGCAAATTATCTTTTGTGATTCCTGCATTATTTATAAGAATATCAATTCCTCCAAAATCTGCAATAACATCAGATGCAAGTTGTTGAGCCTCATCAAAATTAGCAGCATTACTTTGGTAGCCTTTTACGGTAGTTCCAAAAGCTTGTAATTCTGTTTCGAGCGCGTTTGCAGCTTCTACAGAAGCACTATATGTAAATGCCACATTTGCTCCGTACTGTGCAAAAACGGTAGCTATTCCTTTTCCAATACCACGACTTGCACCTGTGATAATCGCTGTTTTTCCTTCTAATAATTTCATGTTAGTAACTGTAAAAATTAATGGTTCAAAGATAGTAAAATGCTTTCATATAAATTCTTTTAAAACTGTTTTGTGAAAGCGGTTAATTAAGTCGCATCATTTTAAAATTTTAAATCCTTTTAAATACTAAAAGTGCTCAATATTAATGTGACAATAATTGTTTCAGAAGTCACTTAATAGTAAAGTTGAGGGAGAAAAAATGAAATAAAAAACCTCCTAATAACATTAGGAGGTTAGATATAAAAATATAAAATGAGTTTTATGCTAATACTTGTGCTACTTTTTTACCAATTTCAGCAGGAGACTCCACAACGTGAATGCCGCATTCTCTCATAATTTGTTTTTTTGCTTGAGCAGTGTCATCACTTCCACCAACAATTGCACCTGCATGTCCCATTGTACGACCGGCAGGAGCGGTTTCACCAGCAATAAATCCGACAACCGGTTTTTTACTTCCGCTATTTTTGTACCATTTAGCAGCATCTCCTTCAAGCTGACCTCCTATTTCACCAATCATAACTACACATTCAGTTTCAGAATCGTTGATAAGCATTTCTAAAGCTTCTTTAGTGGTGGTTCCAATGATTGGATCTCCACCAATTCCGATAGCTGTCGTAATTCCTAAACCTTGTTTTACTACTTGATCAGCAGCTTCATAAGTCAAAGTTCCAGATTTTGAGACAACGCCAACAGTTCCTTTTTTGAAAACAAATCCAGGCATGATACCTACTTTTGCTTCACTAGGCGTAATTACACCAGGACAATTAGGTCCAACCAATCGACAGTCTTTTCCACTAATATAGTTAGATGCTTTGATCATATCTGCTACAGGAATTCCTTCCGTAATTGTAATAATAACTTTAATTCCAGCATCGGCTGCTTCCATAATGGCATCGGCTGCAAATGCAGGTGGAACAAATATTATAGTTGTATCTGCACCTACTTGTTCTACTGCTTCTTGAACGGTATTAAAAACAGGTTTATCTAAATGTGTTTGTCCCCCTTTTCCAGGTGTTACACCACCAACAACATTGGTGCCGTAGTCAATCATTTGAGAAGCATGGAACGTACCTTCACTTCCTGTAAACCCTTGAACTATTATTTTTGAATCTTTATTTACTAAAACACTCATTTGGTTTTGATTTGATTAGTTTTTTAACTGCTGCAAATGTAATTTTTTGATAGCAGATTTTAAAGGTTTTAACGTTTAAAATTATATCAATTTTATTTTTCTTTTAAATCCTTAAGAATTTCTGGTAACTTTCGTAGTAAGGCGAGTTCTTTTAGCTTAGAACGTGACTCTTCTATAGGAGTTCCAAAGTATATTTTACCTCCTTCAATAGATTTTGTGACCCCAGTTTGTCCCAAGATAACAGCTTTAGCACCAATGGTTATTCCACTATTAGTTCCCACTTGTCCCCAAATAGTGACATCATCTTCAATGATACAACACCCAGCTATACCAGCTTGAGAAGCGATAAGACAGTTTTTTCCAATACTAGTATCGTGACCAACTTGAATAAGGTTGTCCAATTTAGAACCTGCTCCAATGGTAGTATCTCCAGTCACGCCGCGATCAATGGTGCAAGACGCCCCAATGTGTACATTATTTTCGATGACAACGCGTCCACTAGATTTTAATTGATCATAACCTTCGGGTCGTTTTTTATAATAAAAGGCATTACCACCTAAAACTGTCCCCGCTTGAATCACTACATTGTCTCCTATAATGGTATCATCAAAAATACTGACATTGGCGTGAATTAATGAGTTTTTACCAATCACTACATTATGTCCAATAAAGCAGTTGGGTTGAATTAGAGTCCCCTCACCTATTAAAACCGATTCAGAAATTGATTTATGAGACGCTTGAAATGGTTTAAAATGAGTTGTTAGAATGTTGAAATCCCTAAAAGGGTCATCAGAAATTAATAGCGCTTTTCCTTTCGGACATTCTACTTTTTTATTGATAAGCACTACGGATGCTTTTGAAGAAAGCGCTTTATCGTAATACTTAGGATGGTCTACAAATACGATATCTCCGGGCGTAACTACATGAATTTCGTTCATGCCCAAAACTTCAAAATTTGGATCACCGATATACTCACAATCAATTAGCGAAGCAATTGTTTCTAAGGAATGCGGTTGAATAAATTTCATATTATTCTTTGATACGTTCTTTATAAGACCCTTTGGCAGTTTCTACTTTAATTTTATCTCCTTCATTAATAAATAAAGGAACCATCACGGTTGCACCCGTTTCTACTGTTGCTGGTTTGGTCGCATTAGTAGCTGTATTGCCTTTAATTCCTGGTTCAGTAGAAATGACTTCCAAAATTACACTTGCTGGTAAATCTACAGACAATGGTGCGCTATCTTCAGTATTAATAAGGACGGTTACTACTTCGCCTTCTTTCATTAAATCAGGACTATCTAAAACTGCTTTTTGCAATTCAATTTGAGAATAATCGGCAGTATTCATGAAATGAAAAGTATCACCATCATTATATAAATATTGAAATTTATGCGTTTCTACACGTACTTCTTCAATTTTATGTCCAGCTGAAAATGTGTTGTCAATGACTTTCCCATTTGTGACACTTTTCATTTTTGTTCTTACAAATGCTGGACCTTTTCCAGGTTTAACGTGTAGAAATTCAATAATTTTAAAAATATCGTGGCTATATCGAATGCATAACCCGTTTCTAATGTCTGATGTACTTGCCATATGTTTTTAGTTTGATTTAAAATAGCCTTTCATAATTCCACGATGTGAATTTTTGATGAATTGTAAAATTTCATCACGCTCTGGAGTGGCTTCCATTTCAGCTTCAATAATTTCTGAAGCTTGTGAATTGTTATAATTTTTTTGATATAGTAATCTATATATATTTTGTATTTCTTTTATCTTATCAGATGTAAACCCGCGACGTCTTAAGCCTACAGAGTTTATTCCTACATAAGATAATGGCTCTCGTGCAGCTTTTACAAATGGTGGCACATCTTTACGAACTAATGACCCTCCAGTTACAAATGCATGATTTCCTATGGAACAAAACTGGTGTACTGCAGTCATTCCTGCCAATACTACATAATCCCCTACCATAGTGTGCCCTGCTAATGTACTGTTGTTTGAGAAAATACAATTGTTTCCAACAATACAATCATGAGCAATATGGCAGTAGGCCATAATCAAACAGTTATCTCCAATAACGGTTTTCATTTTATCAGTTGTCCCTCGATTTATTGTAACACATTCTCTAATGGTTACATTGTTACCGATTTCAACAGTTGTGTCTTCATCGTCATATTTAAGATCTTGTGGCATAGCAGAAATAACAGATCCAGGAAATATATTACAATTTTTTCCAATCCGTGCCCCTTCCATAATTGTGACGTTTGAGCCTATCCATGTCCCTTCACCTATAACTACGTTATTATTAATCGTTGTAAAAGGTTCTATCACCACATTTTTTGCGATTTTCGCTCCAGGATGAACATATGCTAAAGGTTGATTCATGATGTAAGTTTGTTTTGAAAGTAGATTTTATTTAACTTTAGATATTTGCGCCATTAATTCTGCTTCAGCACATAATTTTCCATTAGCATAAGCATAACCTTGCATATGACAAATCCCTCTTCTTATAGGGGATATTAACGAACACGTGAATATAAGTGTATCGCCTGGCACAACTTTTTGTTTGAATTTCACTTTATCCATTTTCATGAAAAAAGTAAGGTAGTTTTCTGGATCAGGGACAGTGTTTAAAACCAATATACCACCTGTTTGTGCCATTGCTTCAACAATTAAAACGCCAGGCATTACAGGAGCTCCTGGAAAATGCCCCACAAAAAACGATTCATTCATGGTAACATTCTTAGATCCGATGACATGATTTGGAGATAATTCATACACCTTGTCCAAAAACAAAAATGGAGGACGATGTGGCAACATATCCATAATGGCATTAACATCCATTAAAGGGGTTTGGTTTAAGTCAATATTTGGAACATTATTACGGCGTTCCATTTTTATAATTTTTGAGATTTTTTTAGCAAATTGAGTATTTACAAAATGTCCTGGTTTATTAGCAATGACCTTGCCTTGAATACGCGTTCCAATCAATGACAAATCCCCAATTACATCAAGAAGTTTGTGTCGCGCTGCTTCATTTGGATAATGCAATGTAAGGTTATCCAAAATTCCATTAGGTTTCACAGAAATAGACTCTTTATTAAAAGCTACTTTTAGACGTCCCATAGTTTCTTTTGAAATGGGCTTATCTACATAAACAATCGCATTATTCAAATCACCACCTTTAATCAATCCATTTTCAAGGAGCATTTCTAATTCGTGTAAAAAGCTAAATGTCCGAGAATCTGAAATTTCTTCTTTAAAATTTGATAAGTGTTGTAAGGTTGCATTTTGAGTACCCAATACTTTGGTTCCAAAATCGACCATCGTTGTAATTTGATACTCATCAGAGGGAATAATCGTAATTTCGCTACCAGTTTGTTCATCTGTGTATGAAATTACATCTTTAACAACAAAAATTTCTCTAAAAGCATCTTGTTCTTCAGTACCAGCACTTTCTAAAGCTTCTATAAAATACTTTGAAGACCCATCCATTATTGGAGGTTCTGATGTGCTTAATTCTATAATGACATTATCAATTTCTAGTCCAACAAGTGCAGCAAGCACATGCTCACAAGTTTGAATAGTAACCCCATTTTTTTCTAAGCAAGTACCACGTTGGGTATTCGTCACTAAATTAGCGTCTGCTTTAAGTATGGGCATTCCTTCTAAATCTATTCTTCTAAAAGAATAGCCGTTATTAATTTCAGCGGGAATAAAATTGATTTCAACATCTAATCCAGTATGAAGTCCTACGCCATTTAGGGAGACTTTTTTGGAGATCGTTGTTTGTTTTGATTTAGATTTAATAATCATGATTTGAGGGTTTTTTCAAGTCCATTAACGGTTTTAACAAGTGATGGTAGGTTTTTAAAATGTACGTATGATTTATAATAATCTCTAAACGAAAACGCTGGAGATCCTTGTAATATTTCATTATCTTTTATATTGTGTCCAATCCCTGATTGCGCTTGAATTTTCACATTATTTCCAATGACTATGTGACCCGCAACACCAACTTGGCCACCAATTTGACAATTAGAACCAATTTTTGCAGATCCAGCTATTCCTGTTTGAGCCGCAATTACAGTGTGTTCTCCAATGACAACATTATGAGCTACTTGAATATGATTATCAAGCTTTACGCCTTGTTTTATTAGTGTAGATCCTAAAGTAGCACGATCAATAGTAGTTGCTGCTCCAATATCTACATAATCTTCAAGGATTACATTTCCAATTTGAGGTACTTTTTGATATGCCCCATTTTCATCAGGAGAAAATCCAAATCCATCTGCTCCAATAACAGCAGCAGAATTGATGAAACAATGTGACCCAATCACACAATCTGAATAAATTTTTACACCAGAAAATAAAGTAGTATTTGACCCAATAGTTACATTATCTCCAACAAAAGTATTTGGATAAATTTTGACATTATCCCCGATAACCACATTTTCGCCAATATGAGAAAAGGCGCCTATATAAACATCAGCTCCATAAGTTGCTGAATCCGCTATAAAAATGGGAGATTCAACACCATTTTTATTGTTTTTTATATGGTTGTAATACTCGAGTAATTTTGAAAACGCACCATACGCATCTTTCACCTTAATTAGTGTAGTTTCAATTTTGTTCTCTGGTACAAAGTCTTGACCTACAATAGTTATTGAGGCTTTAGTAGTATAAATGTGTGGCGTGTATTTTGGGTTAGCTAAAAAAGTAAGAGATCCTTTTGCAGCTTCTTCTATCTTGGACAGTGTATGTACTTCTACATCTGGATTTCCAAAAACCTCCCCATTTAATATCTCTGCTATTTGTGTGGCTGTAAATTTCATTATTTGCAAAAGTAAAAAAAATTATCAAAAAATATCCTTTGGAAAGCATATATAATGCTTTGAAACAGTTTTGGAGAGTGCTTTCAATGAAAGGTGATCCGATGCTTTTATAATATTTTTCTTTTTTCCATTTTTAAATAAAATCTTTAATCCTCCCTGGTCTGGATTATATGCTAGATTTTCAACATGACCTTTAAATACAAAATAAGTTGCCTCATGCACAGACAATTTATGTTTTAACATCATATTCTGCACCATTGATTCCGTTTTTGAATTGGAAATCGGATTGTTTTTAAATTTAATTTTTAATAACGTTCTGTTTAATATCATTGTTGAGAGCTGGTTTAACACAAAATCATCATGAAATTGCCATGATTTTAAAGCTGACATGATATCATAATCATCAAGTAATGAAAATTGATCTAATGTTGATGCATCAAAATTTTCGTTATGATAATCCGAATTTAAAAAAAAATTTAGAGCTGAACTCGCTTTTAATGTTATGCCATCATGTGTTAATTCTTTGGCTCGTTTTAAGATACGTGTAATCATTTGTTCAGCAACTAAACTTGTTTTATGAAGATATACTTGCCAATACATTAGTCGTCTAGCGGTTAAAAACTTTTCAATAGAATATATCCCTTTTTCTTCAATAACCAACTCGTCATCTACTACGTTCATCATTGAAATTAATCGTTCACTATTAATGTTTCCCTCTGAAACACCTGTATAAAAACTGTCTCTTTTAAGATAGTCAGAACGATCAATATCCAGTTGACCTGAAATAAGTTGACCGAAAAACTGACGATCATATACGCCTTTAAACATAGAAATAGCCGTGTCAAGAGCGCCTTTAAATTCTATATTTAATACTTCCATGAATTTTAATGAAATTTCTTCGTGACTAATATTTTCTACAATGCTATGCTCCATAGCATGACTAAAGGGACCATGACCTATGTCATGTAGTAAAATGGCGATATATAAACCATTTTCCTCCTCTTCAGAAATAACAACGCCTTTAAATTTTAAAATTCTAACTGCGTTTTGCATCAAGTGTAAGCAGCCTAAAGCGTGATGAAAGCGTGTATGATGGGCTCCAGGATATACCAAATAAGATAAACCCATTTGAGATATACGTCTTAATCGCTGAAAATACTTATGCGCAATTAAATCAAAAATTAATGTGTTCGGGATTGTAATAAATCCGTAAATTGGATCGTTAAATATTTTAAGCTTGTTGTTCGTATTCAAACTTTATAGTATTAAATTTACACTCTAAACTAATTTGAAGAGTTTTATGTTGTAAAAATACTAAAATAAGGACTTCTATTCTTAACTAAAACATATAATTTATGAGCGCAATTAATATTTTATGGGTCGATGATGAAATTGAGTTTTTAAAGCCTCATATCATATTTCTAGAACAACGCAACTATAAGGTAACATCTTGCCAAAGCGGAACAGAAGCCCTAACCTTCATAAAAGATTCTAATTTTGATATCGTTTTCTTAGATGAAAATATGCCAGGACTTTCAGGTTTAGAAACACTTTCAGAGCTTAAAGAAATTAAAGCAACCCTGCCGGTGGTTATGATCACTAAAAGTGAAGAAGAATATATTATGGAAGATGCGATTGGAAATAAAATTGCCGATTATTTGATTAAACCTGTGAATCCAAATCAAATTCTTTTATCTCTGAAAAAAAATCTTGACCATAACAGATTAGTATCCGAAAAAACAACTTCTAATTATCTTCAAGAATTTCGTAAAATAGCAATGAATTTAAACGACATAAGTTCAGTTGAAGAATGGGAACAGCTCTATAAAAAATTAGTGTTTTGGGAGTTAGAATTAGAATCCTCCAATGATTCGGCTATGCGTGATATATTAGAGGCTCAAAAAATGGAAGCTAACAAACAATTTGGACGGTTTGTTGAAAAAAACTATCCCGATTGGTTCGAGAGTCACCAAGCTCCGGTAATGTCTCATACCTTATTTAAAAACAAAATAGCAGACGAATTAAGTTCTTCTCAACCTACATTGCTAATAGTTGTAGATAACTTAAGATATGATCAATGGAAGGTTTTAGAGCCTACAGTAAATACGTATTATAAAACAAAAGAAGAAAGCTTGTATTACAGCATACTTCCAACAGCAACTCAATATGCTAGAAATGCAATGTTTTCAGGGTTAATGCCTAGTGAAATGCAAAATTTATTCCCACAGTATTGGAAAAACGATACAGATGAAGGTGGTAAAAATTTATTTGAAGCAGAATTTCTTGAGGCGCAATTAGACCGTTTAGGGCTTTCTCACTTGAAACATGAATATATAAAAATCACTAACTTAAAAGCAGGTCAAAAACTGTCGGAAACTTTTAAAACAAAAGCCGCTAACGATTTAACCGTTTTAGTATATAATTTTGTAGATATGTTATCACACGCCAAAACTGAAATGGAAGTACTTAAAGAACTTGCTTCCAACGATAAAGGCTATAGATCACTTACAAAAAGCTGGTTTCAAAACTCTCCACTTCTAGAAATTATTCAACAAGCAAAAGAGTTAAATTTTAAACTGATTATCACTACAGATCATGGAACAATAAATGTAAAAAACCCTTCTAAAGTTATCGGAAATAAAGACACAAGTCTTAATTTACGCTACAAAACAGGGCGTAGTTTATCTTATGAAGAAAAAGACGTTTTGGCTGTCAAAGATCCGAAATCAATCCACTTGCCTTCAGCAGCAATGAATAGTACTTTTATTTTCGCAAAGGATAACCTCTTTTTTGCCTATCCAAACAATTACAATTACTATGTAAATTACTTCAGAAACACCTATCAACATGGAGGAATTTCTTTAGAAGAGGTTATTATTCCTTTTGTAGTTTTAAATCCTAGATAACATGGCTATAGAACTACATTTCAAGCTTGATAAACTATCAGAAACCGCAAAAACTGTTGTGAAAAATGCCCACTCCAAGACCCTATTATTTTATGGTGAAATGGGTGCAGGAAAAACGACACTCATTAGTGCTATTGTGTCGGAATTAGGAGGTGAGGACAAGACTTCTAGTCCAACTTTTTCTATAGTGAATGAGTATAAGGTTGCCGATGGTATTGTTTATCATTTTGATTTTTACAGATTAAAAAATCAATACGAAGCCATGGATATGGGTATTGAAGATTACTTTTATTCAGGTGCTTGGAACCTTATTGAGTGGCCAGAAAAAATCATAGATTTACTTCCCGAAAATGTAACAGTTATAGAATTATCCATGTTAGATAATGATACTAGAGTTCTCAAAGTATCAGAAAAATAGCATTCTAATGAATGGTCAAGAAAATAATTGTAAATTAGAGTTTTATATTTAATACTATGCATAAACCAACGTCTCCTTTTACTCGAGAGCAATTGCTACCAAAAGAAGAAACTTTAGAAATCACTAAAGAAAAAGGGGCCTTGTTTATTGGGATCCCAAAAGAAACCTCGTTTCAAGAAAAAAGAGTTTGCCTCACTCCAGATGCCGTATCTGCTTTAACTAGTAATGGACACCGAGTGATGATAGAATCTGGTGCTGGTGATAATGCGTGTTTTGAAGATCATGAATATAGCGAATCTGGTGCTGAAATATCGAACGATAAAGCCAAAGTATTCGCTTGTCCTATTATTCTTAAAGTTGAACCGCCAACTCTAGAAGAAATTGAACTTATAAATCCAAAAACGCTTCTAATTTCTGCACTACAACTAAAAATGCAGCATAAAGACTATTTTAAAAAACTAGCTGAGAAACAGGTCACAGCACTAGGGTTTGAATTTATTAAAGACCAGGATGGTGTGTTTACTGCAGTCCGTCAATTGAGTGAAATTGCGGGTTCTGCTTCTATCTTAATTGCTTCGGAAATTATGTCGATAACAAATGAAGGTAATGGACTAATGTTTGGAAACATAAGTGGCGTTCCTCCAACTGAAGTCGTAATTATTGGTGCTGGGACTGTAGGAGAATTCGCTGCACGCTCTGCAATTGGTCTAGGGGCTAATGTGCGCGTTTTTGACAACTCTATCACAAAACTTCGGGCACTACAAGCAAATATTGGACGTACCGTCTACACCTCTACTATGCAGCCTAAAAACTTACAAAAGGCATTGATGCGTTGCGATGTTGCTATTGGAGCTGCTAAAGGAAACAACAGAGCGCCAATTCTTGTTAGTGAAGCCTTGGTGGAACAAATGAAGTCTGGAGCAGTAATAATTGACGTTAGTATTGATATGGGGGGCTGTTTTGAAACCAGTGAAATCACTTCTCATGACAATCCAACCTTTGAAAAACATGATGTGATTCATTATTGTGTTCCAAATATACCTGCAAGATACGCACGAACGTCCTCAGTGTCAATAAGTAATATATTTACGCCCTATCTTTTGAAAATTTCTGAGGATGGTGGGATAGAAAATTCACTAAGATTTGATAAAGGATTAAAAAATGGATTGTACTTTTACCACGGCATTTTAACGAATAAATCTGTAGCCGAATGGTTCGATTTAGACTATAGTGATGCTAATCTGTTAATCTTTTAATCGTAGCAAATGAAACTTGTTTACCGTTTTGGCTTTTTCTTTGGAGGTTTTTCCATTGGATTGGTATTTTTAATGTTTTTTTTAAGTGGAAAAAAAACTAGCTGTGCTTATGGCCCTGATGCTAGAGTGCTTAAAAATATTCAAATTAAAAGAATACAATATTCAGAATCGGTTCAGCAACAACTCAATTCTAATACAATAGACACACTAACCTTGATGTCGGTTTTTAAAGGAGCAGATATTAATTTTGGCAAAAGTAACACCAAATCAGTACCCTGTAAAACCTATCGTGTTGTTGGAGATGACTACGAAATGGATGTTGAAAATTGTGAACGTATCGCAACAATCAAAACAGTCATTAAACGCTAGACGTTTCGTCTTCTTTTTTCTTTTTTAATAAGTGCGAGTTCTCGACTCGTTTGCCCCGCTACAGATGTGTTTTCTTCGGCTCTTCTAATTAGATACGGCATAACGTCTTTTACGGGTCCAAAGGGCAGGTATTTTGCAACGTTAAAGCCTTGATTCGCAAGATTGAAACTAATATGGTCACTCATGCCATATAATTGACCAAACCAAACCCGAGAATCCGAATTAGAAATATTTGATACCTCCATTAACTTAATAGCTAAGTGGGTACTTTCCTCGTTATGAGTCCCAATAAAAACATGAATAGATTTTAGATTTGAAAATATATACGTTACAGTCGCGTCAAAAAGAGCATCCGTAAGCGCCTTAGTTTCACAAATAGGAGATTTGTATCCTAAATCCTTAGCGCGTTGACGCTCTTTTTCCATATATGCACCACGAACAACTTTAAATCCGAGTTTAAAATTATGTGCCTTGGCTATAGCATGGATTTTTTTAAGATAGTCAAGACGATCCCAACGATAGGTTTGTAAAGTACTGTAAACGATTAAAGCATCAGAATTATAGGTTTGCATCAGCTCTAAAATCAAATCATCTACAGCATCTTGAATCCAACTTTCCTCAGCATCGATAAGAATTTTTACATTGTTTAATTTCCCTAAGCTGCACACTTTTTCAAAACGTGTTTTGATGCGGTCCCATTCCGCATTTTCATCAGAGGATAATTTTTTACGTTCACTTACTTTCTGATATAAATCAAACCGTCCAAAAGCACTGGGTTTAAACACTGCAATAGGTAAAGCGGCTTTATCTTTTGAAAATTCGATAAGCTTTAAAATAGTCTCAAGTGCAGAATCAAATTTATGTTCTTCACCCTTTCCTTCAACTGAATAATCTAAAACACTATAGACTTTACTGGCATACATTTTATCAATAGTTGATATACAATCTTCTTCATTTACACCGCCACAAAAATGATCAAATACTGTTGATCGAATTAGGCCTTCAACAGGCAAATGTGCTTTAAGTGCAAAATTAGTGGCGGCTGTACCAATACGAACAAGGGGCTCTATTGAAATCATTTTGAACAAAAAATAGGCACGTTCCAAGTCTGAATCTGACTTCAGGTGGAAAGCAATCTCTGTATTATTAAAATCAACGCTCATAAAAGTTCGTTTTAGTTTCCAACAAATATATTTAATAGTAGTTATATTATTTATAAATTTCTACTTAATTTCACGTTTTGAAATTTTCACCAATTAGTTCATGAAATCAATACAATCTACATCCTATTCAATTCATTTTAATGATAAATGTTACAGCGAATTAAACGCTTATTTAGAAACCTCTAATTTCTCTAAGGTTTTTATAATAGTTGACAGTAATACGCATACGCATTGTTTGCCAAAATTTTTATCAAACATTACATATGATATAGCTTTTGAAATCATTGAAATGGAAGCCGGTGAGATTAATAAAACACTGGAAACATGTACACAAATTTGGCATAGTTTATCGGATTTAGATGGTGATCGAAAATCATTAATCATAAATCTAGGTGGTGGTGTTGTTACAGACTTAGGTGGGTTTGTAGCCTCTACCTTTAAGCGTGGAATTCATTTTGTAAATGTACCAACCTCACTCCTATCTATGGTTGATGCATCTGTTGGAGGGAAAACTGGTGTGGATTTAGGAACTATTAAAAATCAAATTGGTGTCATTAATTTTAGTGATATGGTTCTTGTAGATTCGTCCTTTCTAGATACACTTCCAGCTGAAGAAATGCGTTCTGGATTGGCAGAAATGTTGAAGCATGGATTAATTAAAGATGCAAATTACTGGAATCGTTTATGCAATTTAAAAGCTTTAGATATTTCTGAATTAGAAGGCCTAATTCATGAATCTATTACTATAAAAAATGAAGTTGTCAAACGAGACCCTACCGAACAAGGTGAACGTAAACAATTAAATTTTGGACACACTTTAGGACATGCTATTGAATCCTATTGTTTGGATAATGAAAATCTTCAAACTCTTTTACATGGTGAAGCCATTGCAGCAGGAATGATAATGGAAGGCTATTTATCTACCAAAACATGTGGGTTATCTCAAGACGCACTTTCCGAAATAAAAAATACATTTAAAACCATTTACGGATCTGTAGTGTTTTCCGAAAATGACAAAAGCTCAATTGTTGAGCTTTTGAAGTATGATAAAAAGAATTCTCATGGGCAAATTAAATATGCACTACTGGAATCTATTGGATCATGTAAGGTTGATGTAATCGTTGCTGAAAACTTAATTGATGACGCTTTTGAGTATTATGCTTCATAATCAAATTTAAGGGTTCATATCATTAAAAATAGAATGCATCAAACGTTTTTTGTCATTGATACTTTCTTCTAAAGAAATCATTGTTTCCGTTCTGTAAACACCTTCTATTTCATCAAGCTTAAAGATTATTTCTTTAGCATGTGTTGTGCTTTTTGCGCGAATCTTACAAAATATATTAAATTTACCTGTTGTAATATGTGCAACCGTTACATGAGGAATTTCATAAATACGTTCTAAAACAAATTTTGTTTGAGATGTGTTCTGTAAAAAAACACCAACATAGGCAATAAAAGAATAACCTAATTTTTGATAATCTAAAGTCAAAGAGGACCCTCTAATTATTTTAGCATCTTCCATTTTTTTAACTCTGACGTGTACCGTACCAGCAGATATTAATAATCGTTTTGCGATGTCTGTGAATGGAACTCTTGTATTGTCAATCAACATATCTAATATCTGATGATCAATTTCGTCTAGTTTTACTTTAGCCACTTTTTTTGATTTAAATTAATAATAAATAACATATTTACAAATTTAGTGTTTTAAATACAAAAAATTACCCCTTACATTAAGTTATTGTTAACTAAAAGTGATATCTCCTTTAAGTTTAATAATATGAAAACGATTTCGTGACCTTTTGATAACACATTATAGTCAGGATGCGATACATGATTAAAATTAGCATCTATTTCTGAATGGCCATAGTTTTCTTTTAAATCTCCAATAAATACAATTTTAGGGCTAAATTCAACTACTCCAGACTCTAGCACTTCTGTGTATTGTATGCCCAAATCGCTAATCCGTTTTGGCTCTGATGAATTGAGCACTGCATTTCTAACCAAGACATCATAAAACAGTTTTTCGTTTTCAGGAATTTCAAAATAGGAATTGTGGTATTTACCCGAAACTTCATTTGTAGCCACATAGTCAAGGCCACTTATTAATGCCAGTGCCATGTATTTTCGAGTTTCTTCTCTATTATAGTCATTTGGAAAATGACCAGCCTCGAACAATACCGTTGGTGTATTTAGACACTGAAAATAATCCCCTACACAATTGTTATTAAAACCATCATCATACCGCCCAATTTGATTAGGTAAGTAAGGTTGAAGAGTCCTGTTCATAACATCTATGAGCTCCATCGCTTTCTGTCGCGTGTTTGTTTTGGACCTCTCTTCATTTTGAGAAGGCGATAAAAAACTAAGGACTGCAGAATTATTTGTGTTTCCAGCGCTAAAAATCGTGCGTTGTCCATGCAGATTAAAACAAAAATCTGGCTTGAAGTCATTGTAGACAGTTCTTAAAATTTTACTTTCAGACTGACTTTGATTTATTGCATCTCTGTTTAAATCAATATGGTTGGCGTTGAAGCGTGTGTAAGCTTCTGCCCCATCGGGGTTAAGAATTGGAATTATAAACAAGGTGCACGCGTCTAAAAGCACTTCACAATCTGGAGACTCAAAATAATTGAATAGATCAAATAACGATTTTGTAGTTGTACTTTCATTTCCGTGCATTTGTGACCATATCAGAATACGTTTAGGTCCTGAACCCACTTTTAGTCCATGTATGGAACGACCAGCTTCTGAGGTTCCTAGAATAGATTTAGTAAATTTCTGAGACAAGGAATTTAGTAACGGTTCAATATGGGTGTTTGTAACATATCTAAGCTTTAAAGCTGTTGCCTTTATTGAATTATATTGAGATAAAAAATGTGGTGTATTTAACATGATTATTTTTAATATTACAAATGTAAACATTCTAACATTTACAATTGTAAACAGTTAAAATGCCAATAAATTCACAAAAGTATACAAATATTCACATAAAACATCTGTAAACTGTAAACACAAAACACACATCAATAATAGTTAATAATAAATCCCTATATTTCAGTAGTTTAATAGCTTTATTTAAAGTTATAATTCATATATTATTATTAAGATTTCAATTACTATTTGTATATAAGACCACAATATGTTACATTTGTAAACCTTTTCCTAACTCTACATATGTAAACAATGATAAACACTACAGAATTCAATACTCGCCTCAAAAAAATTCTTGATTACTATAGTTTATCTGCCTCAGCTTTTGCAGAAACGATCACAGTTCAACGTTCTAGCATTTCTCACATCTTAAGTGGCCGAAACAAACCTAGCCTTGAGTTTATTACTAAAGTGCTTAAAGCCTTTCCTGAAATTGATCTTATATGGCTTTTAAGCGGAGTTGGCGAATTTCTTAGCACCACCACTACTCCACCTCAAATAGAGGTTCCCAAAACCACTCCATTAAATCCAATTTCTGCAAGTCCAAAGGAGACTGCTTTAATTGAACGTATAGTGATTTTTTATAGAAATGGTAGTTGTAAAAATTACGAAATGAATACTTCCAAATAATTTAAAATTTCTACATCTCTTTTGTATGTTTGTATTATGAAATATTTAATAGTATGTAGTGTTGCGTTGTTTTTCAGTAGTTGTTATCAAATTGAACGCAATTGTATCGATTTTAAAACAGGAACTTTTGAGAGCTCAATCACTATCGATGGAGTTGAATATAAATCGACATTCTCGAGAACCCCTGATCTTCAAGTAGAAGAATTTAATGGCGTAATTGATTCCACAAATGTGCGCTGGATCAATGATTGTGAGATGGTTTTTAAAACGATTCGACCTAAAAATCGCGCCGAAAAAAAGGATATTCACCTTAAAATATTAACGACTACAAAAGATAGCTACAAATTTGAATACGGCTATGTAGGAGATACAAATAAACAAAAAGGAGAGGCTAGACGAATATATTAAAACAAGGTCGTTTGCCCTTCGTTATCTGTTTCATTATTTGGCTGTGAAGTTTTGGGTTTAATAGCATCTTTTTTCTCCGAAATAGCCTGATCAATGTTTGAATCGTCTGTAGCTTCTGTAGGTTCTAGTGTTGAGTTAGTTTCTTCTTTAGTTACAACTTCTTCATCAACCACTTGCATGTCATCTGCTGGCGTTTCTTTAGGCTCGTCATAAGGCAACGGCTCCATCAAATCAATTTGATTGACTTTCAGTTTTGTTAATTGATTTCCTAAAGCTGATACACCTTTAACACTTATAAACTGCTCAAAATCTACAATTTGATCTTCACGACGGTCCTTTCCTCTGTCTTTAGCAAACGACACCTTTGCCACAGGGCGCCAATCTGTAGATACAATTTCAAGGGTACTAGAAGCATGTTCAGAAATAAAAACATCTTCTCTATTTTCGTTTTCAATTAAAAACCGCTTTACATAATATTTTTCTTTCGCGCCATCAAAATATATAGCGGATATAGGTTTGTTTGGAATCCATTTTTCCAATACAATCATATCTTCATCAAAATGCGCTGTAATTTCAGGAATAATTGTTTTGACAATTCCAGATTGTGTCACAACTAATATACGGTCTTCTCCTCTAAATTCTCCCACTAAATCTCCACGACCGTCAACATTTAAACGCTGAATAGTATCATCGAACCAAATTTTTCTTGGCTTCAATGTACTGACGCCTTTCTCTTTGAGTTCAACGCGCTTAATGGCGTGTTTGGTGACTAAATTTCCTTTAGAAACCCGTCCTTTTATAATGATATCGGCAAAATCGATATCCCACTTTAACTTTTTAACACTGCCTACTTGACGTAATATAATCGATACCACTTCGCCTTCTCCATTTGGATTGGCAGAAAAATACAATACATTAGAATTTGCCTTTCCATTGGTTAAGTCATATTCTCGATCTCGAGTGACTCCTGTTACTGCAAAACGTTTAATGTATGATGGACCACCTTTACCATCTTTATAAATCATATTATAAATGGTGCGTTTGTCTTTTTTCTTAAATACAGCCACATGAATAATGCCTTTTCCAATAAAGGTTTTACTATCCACTTTAGTAATCATCAATTTTCCATCTTGAGTAAATACGATAATATCATCAATATCACTACAATCGCAAACGTACTCATCACGTTTTAAGCCTGTACCAACAAAGCCTTCTTCTCTGTTAACATACAGTTTGGTGTTTCTTATGATAACTTTAGTAGCATCAACATCTCCAAACGTTTTAATTTCTGTTTTACGTTCTTTTCCTTCGCCATATTCTGACTTTAAACGTTTAAAGTAATCAATAGCATAAGTAATAAGGTTTGCTAAAAATCCTTTTGTTTCTGCAATTTGCTCTTCAAGAGCGTCAATCTTTTGCTGTGCTTTATCGATATCAAATTTAGAAATTCTCTTAATTCGAATTTCTGTTAGTCTTGTAATATCCTCTTCTGTAATGGCGCGTTTAAGATGTTTGATGTGTGGTTGAAGTCCTTTATCAATAGCGCTAATAACACCTGGCCAAGTTTCCTCCTCTTCAATATCGCGGTAAATTCTATTTTGTATAAAGATGCGTTCTAAGGAAGCAAAATGCCATTGCTCTTCAAACTCCCCTAATTTAATTTCTAATTCTTGTTTTAATAAGTCAACGGTATGATCTGTCGAGCGTTTCAACATTTCGGTTACCCCTATAAATAAAGGTTTATTGTCTTCAATCACACAACCTAATGGTGAAATAGAGGTTTCACAGGATGTAAATGCAAATAAAGCGTCTATCGTTTTATCAGGCGAAATTCCGGCTGGTAAGTGGACTAATATTTCAACTTCAGCAGCAGTATTGTCTTCAATTTTTTTGATTCTAATTTTACTTTTCTCATTTGCTTTAAGAATAGAATCAATCAACGAAGAAGTTGTAGTTCCAAAAGGAACTTCTGTAATAACGAGTGTATTTTTGTTAAGCTGAGAAATTTTAGCTCTACAGCGTACTCTACCCCCTCGTAATCCATCATTATAGTTGCTAAAATCTGCGACGCCACCTGTTGCAAAATCAGGAAAGATAGTAAATCGTTTTCCTTGAAGATGTTTTATAGACCCTTCAATAAGCTCGATAAAATTGTGAGGCAATACTTTGGTTGAAAGTCCAACAGCAATTCCTTCTGCGCCTTGTGCTAGTAATAACGGAAACATCACAGGAAGGTTAATCGGTTCTTTACGACGCCCATCGTAAGAAGCTTGCCATTCTGTAATTTTTGGATTAAAAACAACGTCTAAAGCAAACTTAGATAAACGAGCTTCAATATATCTTGAGGCTGCAGCTCTATCTCCTGTTAGAACGTTTCCCCAGTTACCTTGAGCATCAATCAGTAAATCTTTCTGACCAATTTGAACCATCGCATCTGCAATACTTGCATCGCCATGAGGGTGGTACTGCATGGTGTGTCCAACAATGTTAGCTACCTTATTATAACGCCCATCATCCAAATCTTTCATCGAATGTAAAATTCGACGCTGAACAGGTTTAAAGCCATCCTCAATGGCAGGAACTGCACGTTCTAAAATAACATACGAAGCGTAATCTAAAAACCAATCTTTAAACATTCCCGTAACTCGGGTAATGGTTTCTTGATTGTCTATATTGTCATTAACTATATCATCGTTTTCTTCTATCATACTACTTCTTCTTCGATAATATCAAGTTCAACTTTTAGATTTTCAATAATAAATTTTTGACGATCTGGCGTGTTTTTTCCCATATAAAACTGAAGTAAGTTTTCAATAGTTGTATCGGAATCTAACATCACAGGATCGAGTCTAATATCTTCACCAATGAAATATTTAAATTCATTTGGAGAGATTTCACCTAATCCCTTAAATCGCGTAATTTCAGGTTTTGGTTTTAATTTTAAAACGGCATCTCTACGTTCTTGTTCAGAATAACAATAGATGGTTTCTTTTTTATTTCGAACTCTAAACAGAGGCGTTTGCAAAATATATAAATGACCTTCCTTAATAATCTCTGGAAAGAATTGAAGGAAAAACGTAATCAATAGTAATCGGATGTGCATGCCATCGACATCGGCATCCGTAGCGATAACAATGTTATTGTAACGTAAATCTTCAATAGACTCTTCTATGTTTAAAGCTGCTTGTAACAGGTTAAATTCTTCGTTTTCGTATACAATTTTTTTTGTTAGTCCATAACAGTTTAAAGGCTTTCCTTTCAAACTAAAAACAGCTTGTGTATTAACATCTCTTGATTTGGTAATACTACCAGATGCAGAATCACCCTCTGTAATAAACAGCGTCGATTCTAGGTTTCGTCCGTTTTTGATATCACCAAAATGCACACGACAATCTCTTAGTTTCTTGTTGTGTAGACTTGATTTCTTAGCACGATCTTTAGCAATTTTACGAATACCTGATAATTCTTTACGTTCGCGTTCAGCTTGTAAAATTTTGCGCTGAATAGCTTCTGCGGTATCTGGGTTTTTGTGTAAAAAATTATCGAGCTGTGTTTTTAAAAACTCATTTATAAAGGTTCGAACGGTTGGAAGATCGCCTCCCATATCTGTCGAGCCTAATTTTGTTTTTGTTTGACTTTCAAAAACAGGTTCCATGACCTTTATGGCAATGGCAGATATAATAGATTTTCGAATATCCGATGCTTCATAGTTTTTGCCGTAAAACTCCCGAATTGTTTTCACTAAGGCTTCTCTAAAAGCGGCTAAATGCGTCCCTCCCTGTGTGGTATTTTGACCATTTACAAAGGAGTGGTACTCTTCACTATATTGTGTTTTACTGTGAGTAATAGCAACTTCAATGTCTTCGGACTTCAAGTGAATAATCGGGTACGTCATATCAGAAGCATTGGTATTGTCTTCTAATAAATCTTTTAATCCATTTTCACTAAAAAACTTTTCCCCGTTAAATAATATGGTCAATCCTGGGTTCAGATACACGTAGTTTTTAAGCATACGCGCCACATATTCATTTCGGTATTTATAATTTTTGAATATAATTTCATCGGGCACAAAAGAAACTTTAGTTCCTTTGCGTCGTGTAGTATCATCTAATAAATCCTGATGATTTAGAACCCCTGATGAAAATTCTGCAGACGCCGATTTTCCATCTCTAGTAGATTCTACTCTAAAAAATGAAGATAAAGCATTCACTGCTTTGGTACCAACGCCGTTAAGTCCAACCGATTTTTTAAAGGCTCGAGAATCGTATTTACCGCCGGTATTCATTTTAGATACTACATCGACAACTTTTCCTAAAGGAATGCCTCGTCCATAATCGCGAACAATAACTTTAGGGCCTTGGATCGATATTTCGATGGTCTTTCCTGCACCCATGACAAACTCATCAATAGAGTTATCTAAAACTTCTTTTAATAAAATATAGATACCATCATCAGCAGAAGACCCGTCGCCAAGTTTCCCAATATACATTCCAGGACGCATGCGAATATGCTCCTTCCAATCGAGGGATCTAATATTATCTTCTGTATAATCAGTTTTTTGAGTCATAAGGTCTTTTGTGACAGGACGCTAATATAGAACATCAGCACAAAAAATAAAACCTTTAAAACACAAATTAATTAACAAAAAAAAACCAGTGTTGTTGAGAACATTGGCTTTCAATTTATTAGTGGTCTATTTTTCTATACATTAAATAGGAAGTGCATGACATCACCATCCTTTACGGTATAGTTTTTACCTTCAACACGCATTTTTCCAGCTTCTTTAACTTTTGCTTCCGATCCAAAACTTTCAAAATCTTCATAAGCAATAACTTCTGCACGAATAAATCCTTTTTCAAAATCGGTGTGAATCACGCCCGCTGCTTGTGGTGCAGAGCTTCCTATATTTATGGTCCATGCACGCACTTCTTTAACGCCAGCCGTGAAATACGTTTGAAGCGTCAACAACTTATAGGCAGAACGAATCAATTTTGCAGAACCTGGCTCATCTAATCCAATATCTTGAAGGAAAAGCTGACGTTCTTCATAATCATCTAATTCATTAATATCGGCTTCTGTTCCTACTGCGAGCACCAATACTTCTGCATTTTCATTGGCTACGTTTGCTTTTACTAGATCGACATACGCATTGCCTGAAACCGCAGATGCTTCATCAACATTACACACATACAATACAGGCTTGTCTGTTATAAATTGTAATGGTTTTACGAATTCCAAATAATCATCTTCAGAAAACTCTAAAGCACGAATAGAGGTCCCAGATTCGAGACCATCTTTAATTTTAATTAGGATCACTTCCTCTTTTTGAGCGTCCTTATTACCTGTTCTAGAAGCACGCTTTACTTTTTCTAATTTTTTTTCTGTGGTCTCCAGGTCTTTTAACTGAAGCTCCATATCTATAGTTTCTTTATCTCTAATAGGATCTACATTACCATCAACATGAATAATATTATTATCATCAAAACAACGCAGTACATGAAGAATTGCATCTGTCTCCCGGATATTTCCAAGAAATTGATTCCCTAAACCTTCGCCTTTACTCGCCCCTTTTACAAGCCCAGCAATATCTACAATTTCAACAGTTGCAGGAACTACTTTTTCTGGATTTACAAGGTCTTCTAACTTTGATAAACGGGGGTCAGGAACGTTAACTACACCTATATTAGGTTCAATTGTACAAAATGGAAAATTTGCACTTTGTGCTTTCGCATTTGACAAACAATTAAAAAGGGTCGATTTTCCAACGTTTGGCAATCCAACAATACCTGCTTTCATATCTTAAAATTTGAATGCAAATGTAATTATTTTAATCAACAATTTACAACACCTAATCATTTACTTAAAAACTGTGATTCTTTTAAAATTCTTTGTGTTTTTTTTAGAGGCAGAATACGTGTAAACATGATTTTTTGTGTTAAAACGCAAAAATCATCGTTTCATTATTTTGTCTTTTATAAAATCTAATTATTTAAACAAATAAAATTATGTTTTAAATTTAATAAAAAAACAGCATCTAATCTGTAATTGCATAAAATTTTGAATAAAAATCAATCAATTTAATTAATTTATAGCCCTGTTATTAAATAATTGTTAAATATAATTAAGTATATTTGTTTCATAAACTAATCATTTAATTAAAACAAACTAAAACAAATGAAAAAAATTTACATCCTGATGCTAGCGTTCGTTAGTATCAACTTTGCAATGGCTCAAGTTACCGGTACGGTATCTGGAGCAGATGGCGCTCCTATTACAGGAGTTAATGTCGTCGAAAAAGGCACAAGCAATGGAGCAATTTCTGATTTTGATGGAAACTATCAAATCAGTGCAGCTTCAGATGCAACACTTGTGTTTAGTTATGTAGGCTATGAGACTCAAGAAGTTGCGGTAGCAAATCAATCAGTTGTCAATGTGACACTTCAAGATGGATCTTCTTTAGATGAAGTAATTCTTGTAGGATCTCGTACAGCACCTCGAAGTAATGCAGATTCTCCACTTCCAGTGGATGTTCTACAAGCTAAAGAGCTTTCAAGAACAGGTCAAGCAACATTTGACAAAGCATTACAGTACAGAATTCCATCATTTAACACGGTTCAGACTCCTGTTAACGATGCGACTTCATTATTAGATCCATATGAAATCAGAAACATGGGACCTAGTAGAACGTTAATTCTTATTAATGGAAAACGTAAAAACCTAAGTGCATTGTTATACACACAAACCTCTCCAGGTCGTGGTGAAACAGGTGCTGACATCTCTGCAATTCCAACAGATGCTATCAAGCGTGTTGAAATTCTTCGTGATGGTGCATCTGCACAATACGGATCGGATGCGATTGCTGGTGTAATGAACATCATCTTAAAAGACAACGTAGCTGATGGTTCTGTAACATTCAGAACGGGAATTACTGGTGAAGGCGATGGTGAAATGTTAGGTGTTAGTGTAAATAATGGAACAGCTATCGGAGACGATAAAGGTTTTATTAACTATACAGTAGACATGTCTAAATTAAACAATTCAAACAGACCAGGTACTGTAAGTGCTGCTGGTGAAGCAAATGATTTTGGAGCTAACTTAACAGAGGTTCAAGAATTTTTATCTCGTAATCCAGATGCTAATAACATCAATGGATCACCTGAAACTGCTGCATCTAAATTCTTAGTTAACGGTGGATATGATCTTTCTGATGACACAGAGATGTATTTTAATGCAGCGTATGTGTACAAGAAAGTAAATTCTTTTGCGAACTACAGAACGCCTTACTGGAGAACTGCTGATGCATTTCCATATTTAGCTGATTTTTTCCCTGGAGATAATCCTAATACAGCTGGTGGTTATGATGGTTATGTACCAACATTTGAAGGTTTATTAAATGATTACAACGCTACAGTTGGGATCAAAACTTCTGTAAACGACTGGAATGTTGATTTGAGTTTCACAACAGGTGGAAATACACAAACATATAAAGTAAATGATTCTCATAACAGAAATTCTGTTTATGGTGTAACTTACAACGATGCAACAGATACTTTTGAAGCAACGCCTTTATATGGTGCAAATAGCCAACAATCTTTTGATCCGGGTGGAACACGTTTTTCTCACAACGTAGGAAACATTGATATCAATAGAATCCTTTCTGATAAAGTAAGTATTGGTATGGGTGCTGAGTTTAGAAACGAAACTTTTGAAGTTATTGAAGGTGAATTAGCATCTTACGATGGTGGTGGAGCGGATTCATTTGCAGGAAATAGCCCAGAAAACTCTGGAAAATTCAACCGTTATAACTTTGGAGGATACTTCTCTTTAGACTATGATGTTTCTGACAACTTCCTATTAAGTGGTACAGTTAGAGCTGAAAACTATTCAGATTTCGGTAATACATTCGTATATAAGTTAAGTTCTCGTTTAAAGTTAAGCGACAAGATTACTGCTAGAGCATCTGTATCTTCAGGATTTAGAGCGCCAACATTACACCAGATATACACACAAAAAGCACAGTATAGCTTTGTACCTGGACAAGGTATTCAAGTTGGTGGTTTAATTAACAATGTATCTACACAAGCTAAACTTTTAGGAATAGAAGAATTAGATGCTGAAACATCTAATAACTTTACGATTGGTTTAGGTGGTAAATTAACAAAGACTTTAAGCTTTACAGTTGATTACTACAACATTGCAGTGCAAGACCGTATCGTATTAGGATCTGAAATTGGAGCTACAGGTAATGCTGCAAACCCATTAGATCAGTTATTGACTCAAAACAACTTAAGTGATGTTAGTTATTTCTCTAACGCATTAGACACAAGAACTTCTGGTCTTGATGTTGTAATTAGCAAAAGAGATATCAAATTAGGTTCTGGTGTTTTAGACCTTAACTTATCTGGAAACTATACAATCCAAAACGAAAGAGATGGAGCTGTAAAAGATATTGCTCTTGTAGCAAATGCTGGACAGTCTGTAGTAAATGCAACGCAAGAAGCTTTATTCTTTACATCTCGTCCAGAATCAAAGTGGATCTTAGGAGCTAACTACGAGATTGGAAAATTCGGATGGAATTTAAACAACACGTATTTTGGTAAAACAACGTTCAAGCAGCAAGGAATGAGCTCTGATTTAAGAACTGAGTTTACTCCTAGTGTTGTTACTGATTTAGCGATTAACTTTAATGCTACTGATAAATTAACTATTGCTTTAAACATCAACAACTTGTTTAATGTTCTTCCAGAATGGGAATTCAAAGCAGAAAATGCTGCTGGTCAAGCAATGATTAATGATACATCATTAAATTCTTATGGCATTACTGCTATTCAAGAGCAATCAAATTTAATTACTTTTAACCAACGTTATTCTCAAATGACTTACGATGGTTACCACTTTAGCCAATTAGGAACAATGTTTAACTTATCGTTAAACTACAAGTTCTAATCTAAAGCTAGATTGAAACACACGAAAAAGCCACGCAATTTGCGTGGCTTTTTTATTTACTAAGAGTTTAGTTATGTATTATTCAGGATGCATAAAGCGTTGTTTCCCTAACAACACCTCTTCAGTCTCTACATTATCATCATCTGGAACACAGCAGTCTACAGGGCAAACCGCAGCACATTGTGGCTCCTCATGAAATCCAACACATTCTGTACATTTATCAGGAACTATATAATAGAGTTCATCACTTATAGGTGTTTGAGCCGCATCAGCATTTACTTGCTTACCGTCTGTTAACACCAAATCCCCTTCAAGACTTGTACCATCTTTATAACGCCAATCGTCAGCACCTTCATAGATAGCTGTGTTTGGACATTCAGGCTCGCAAGCCCCACAATTGATACATTCGTCAGTTATAATAATCGCCATAGCTGTATTTTGAGTATATATTACTTAAATTTGCATGCAAAAATAACTCCAAAAAAGCGGTTACACAAATAATGGATCACAAAACAAGTACAATTAAGGCTTTAAATGAATTGGGACGATTTTTAAGTCAATTCACTATAAAATCAACATTAAAAAATGAATCTGTGCGTTTCAATGATTTATTTTTTGATGGATTTAAGCATCAAATAAAACTATCTAAAGAACATAATGGATGGTTTTCAGAAGCTAATATTATGTTTTCTATTGAGAATTGGGCTAAATTACTCACCACTGAAACATTAAATAGTTGGACATCGAAATACGCACTAAATTCCATTACACAAAAAAAAGTAGCCATCATTATGGCGGGTAATATTCCTTTAGTCGGCTTTCATGATTTTTTATGTGCATTAATTTGTAATCATAAAATTATCATTAAACAGTCGTCTAACGACAAACACCTTTTACCATTTTTAGTGTTGTATTTGACTAAAATTTCACCAGAGCTTAAAGATAGAGTTACATTTTTGAAACAAAAACTTGAGGATTTTGACGCTGTTATCGCTACGGGAAGTGACAATACTGCACGGTATTTCGAATATTACTTCAAAAACAAACCCTCTATCATTAGAAAAAACAGAAATTCACTTGCCATCTTAACAGGCGATGAAACTAAAGATGATTTAATAAAACTATCCAATGATATTTTTCAGTATTATGGATTAGGTTGCCGAAGTGTTTCTAAACTGTTTGTACCTAAAGATTATAATTTTGATGCCTTTTTTGAAGCCATGTATCACTGGCATCCTATTATTGAAGGTGCAAAATATGCCAATAATTATGACTACAATAAAGCGGTTTACTTAATGAGTGAATTTAAAATGCTTGAAAATGGATTTTTAATGCTTAAACAAGATCCAAGCTACGCCTCTCCTATTGCGACACTATTTTATGAACATTATGATACCCTAGAAAATTTGACAAATAAATTAAATTCAGATGCAGATAAAATACAATGCATTGTTTCTAATTCGTTGTCAAAAGATCACCTTCCTTTTGGACGTACGCAAACACCTCTTTTAGAAGATTATGCGGATGGCGTTAATACTGTTGATTTTTTATTAAAAATATAACATAATATTAGCATTTTCACATTTAATAATCTTTAATAAATTCAGACCTTTACAGCTTCAAAAAATTAACATTAATTTGCATCTTGTAGACACAACCAATTTCAAATGAAAAAACACAATTTTAGCGCTGGACCCTGCGTCCTTCCTCAAGAAGTTTTAGAAAAATCAGCACAAGCAGTATTAAATTTTGATGACGGACTCTCATTAATCGAAATTTCGCACCGTAGCAAAGCTTTCATCAATGTGATGGAAAACGCAAGCGCACTAGCTCTTGAGTTATTAGGCTTAGAAGGCAAAGGCTATAAAGCTCTATTTCTTCAAGGTGGAGCAAGTACTCAATTTTTAGCGACAGCTTTAAATTTATTAGAAAGCCGTGCGGCGTATTTAAACACCGGAACTTGGAGTGATAAGGCGATCAAAGAAGCAAAACTATATGGTGATGTTCTTGAAGTTGCATCTTCTAAAGAGGCTAATTTTAATTATATCCCTAAAGGGTATAAAATACCTTCAGATTTAGATTACTTCCATTGTACATCAAACAATACTATTTTTGGAACTCAGATGAAAGAATTCCCAACTATTGATGCACCTTTAGTGTGTGACATGAGTAGTGATATTTTTTCTCGTACACTCGATTTTTCAAAATTTGGTTTAATATACGCAGGCGCTCAAAAAAATATGGGCCCAGCAGGAACAACTTTAATTATTGTTAAAGAAGATATTCTTGGAAAAGTAACACGTAAAATTCCTTCAATGATGAACTATCAAGTTCATGCCGATAAAGAAAGTATGTTTAATACACCTCCTGTATTTGCGGTGTATACGTCTATGCTTACACTTGAATGGTTAAAAAATCTTGGTGGGATTGAAGCTATTGAAAAAGAAAATTTCAAAAAAGCACGTTTAATGTACTCCGAAATTGATTTGAATCCTTTATTTACAGGATTTGCAGCAACTGAAGACCGTTCTACAATGAATGCAACATTCTCTCTTAAAGATGATAAACTGAAAGCGACGTTTGATGCCATGTGGAATGAAGCAGGAATAAACGGACTGAATGGACATAGAAGTGTTGGAGGGTATAGAGCATCAATGTACAATGCGTTGCCCTTAGAAAGCGTTGCAACCTTAGTAGACGTAATGAGTGAATTAGAACGAAAAGCATAAAAAATGAAAATATTAGCAAACGACGGAATTTCACAAAGTGGAATCGACGATTTAACTGCAGCTGGATTTGAAGTCCTTACAACTACTGTAGCCCAAGAACAATTAGAAAACTTTATCAACGCTGAAAACATTGTAGCGCTTCTAGTACGAAGTGCCACAACAGTAAGACAAAACCTTATAGACGCCTGCCCTAGCCTAAAAATTATTGGAAGAGGCGGAGTTGGAATGGACAATATTGATGTTGAATATGCACGTGAAAAAGGGTTAAGTGTAATTAATACACCTGCCGCTTCTTCAGAATCAGTAGCAGAATTAGTGTTTGCACACTTATTTTCAGGAGTTCGTTTTTTGTATGATTCAAACAGGGCCATGCCTTTAGAAGGCGAATCAAAATTCAAAAACCTTAAAAAAGCGTATGCTAAAGGTACTGAGTTACGTGGTAAAACTTTAGGAGTTATTGGATTTGGTCGAATTGGTCAAGCCACTGCAAAAATGGCCTTAGGTCTTGGGATGAAAGTTCTTGCATTTGATCCATTTTTAGAAAAGACAACACTTTCTCTAGCGTTTTTCGATGGACAAACTGTTGATTTCGAAATCAAAACAGTCTCTAAAGACACCGTTTTAAAGGAATCTGATTTTATTACATTACATGTGCCAGCACAAAAAGAATTTGTTATTGGCAAACCAGAGTTTGAACTTATGAAAGAAGGTAGTGCGTTAATTAATGCCGCTCGTGGAGGCGTTGTTAATGAAGTTGCACTTGTTGAAGCTCTAAATTCCAATAAATTAGCGTTTGCTGGTTTAGATACTTTTGAGAACGAACCAACGCCTGCTGTTCAGCTTTTAATGAATCCAAAAATTTCATTGACACCACATATCGGTGCAGCGACAAATCAAGCACAAGACCGTATTGGATCTGAATTAGCCTCTCAAATTATTTCTATATTGAAATAATTCAAGTTATAAATTACCTAGTATAAAAAACCTTAACATATGCGTTAAGGTTTTTTAAGTTATAGTATATTTGATTTAAATTTTAAAGCATGAAGACATTCAAAACTAGATGGGAAATCACAAAAAATTGGCAACTCTTGTTTCCATTTTTAGGGTTATTCTTTTTGGGATCTAGTGCGTTAAAATTCACGGCTTTATTGCCATTTTCAGAATTGTATATCACGTTTCCTGTTTCTGTGGTTGTATTTTATACCCTTTTAAAAATTATTTTGTTTGCGATTTCAAAATTAGAGCCCAAATGGGCCGTTAATCAACGGTGGGAACTGATTCGAATTTTTATTGTGTTTGCAATTACCGGTTCTTCATCGGTTATAATTGGTCGCCCTTTTATTAAAATGATAGGAATTACTCAAGAGAATTTACATCCTTTTTTATATTGGGTTTTATTTATTACGATTAGCCTAGTGTTTTATCAGATTTTACTCGTAATTCTTGGTTGGATTTTTGGTCAGTTTCAGTTTTTTTGGAATTTTGAAAAGAAAATGATTCGACGCTTTGGATTAGGGAAATTTATAGATAAATAAGCGTTTTTTAAGTTCATTATTTATTGATTTGGGAGTCAATTTCTTATTTTAGAAGTGATTTAAAATAAGTAGCTAGTTTTTTGATTTTCGGATCAATTAAATACGTACAATAGGGCTGTTCCCTATTTAAATCATAATAACTATCGTGATCATCTTCAGCATCATAAAACACCTCCAAAGGAGTTAGTTCTGTAACAATAGGATTCTCAAAAATTTTAGCAGCTTCAAGAGATTTCATAAACTGTGTTGCTGTTTCAAGTTGATCATCATCAGTATAAAATATTCCCGAACGGTATTGCGTGCCCACATCATTTGCTTGTCTGTTAAGTGTTGTGGGGTCATGTGTCGCAAAAAACACTTCTAGTAACTCTAGATATGAAATCAGCGTTTCATCGTAATCTAACCGAATTCCTTCCGCATGGCCAGTACGCCCTTGACAGACTTCACGATATGCTGGATTTTTAATAAACCCTCCAGTATACCCAGACTTAATGCTTTCTACGCCTTTCAGACGTTTAAAAACCGCTTCAGTACACCAAAAACATCCTCCAGCAAAAACAGCTCGTTTCATATCAAATACATTTAGATCCCAAAGTTAGTAAACAATTAATTAAAATACACTTGAAATATTGCACATAAAAACTATAAAACTTAATTTCACACTATGATTTTTGCAAAAAACATACATAAATATTACGATCAACTTCATGTACTCAAAGGCGTTGACCTAGACATCAAAAAAGGTGAAATTGTTTCTATTGTAGGTGCATCCGGTGCTGGTAAAACAACTTTATTACAGATTTTAGGTACCTTAGATTTTCAATCAAAAAATTTAGAAAGTAAACTTCAAATTAATAGTATTGATGTTGCTTTACTCTCTGAAAAATCTTTAGCAAAATTTAGAAATGAACAGTTGGGGTTTATTTTTCAATTCCATCAATTATTACCTGAATTTACAGCACTTGAAAATGTTTGTATTCCTGCGTTTATAAAAGGGACTTCACAAAAAGATGCCGAAACCAAAGCAAAAGAATTGCTTGGTTTTTTAGGATTAGAAGACCGCTACAACCACAAACCAAATGAACTTTCTGGTGGTGAACAACAACGGGTTGCAGTTGCGCGAGCTTTAATCAATAATCCTGCTGTGATTTTTGCTGACGAACCTTCCGGGAATTTAGACAGTGAATCTGCGGAACACCTGCATAAATTGTTTTTTAAATTAAGAGATCGTTTTGGACAAACGTTTGTTATTGTGACACATAATCATGAATTAGCAGATATGGCAGATCGAAAAATCACCATGGTTGATGGTCTTGTAAAAGCAAATTAGTTTGAATACACTAAACCCTGCAGAGCTAAAAGATTTTTTGGACGCTAAAGTTGTTCAATATAATACTCCTGATTTCATCGGTTCTGATCCGCTTCAAATCCCGCACCGCTACTCATCCAAAGAAGACATCGAGATTTCTGGGTTTCTCACAGCGACGATTGCTTGGGGAAATCGTAAAAGTATTATTAATAATGCTAACCGCTTAATGAAATTAATGGATGATGCGCCACATGACTTTGTGATGCATCACCAACAAAAAGATTTAGAGGTCTTGAATTCCTTTGTACACCGTACATTTAACGGCACGGATTGTATTCAGTTTATGGAAAGTTTGAAACATATCTACACACATCACAAAGGTTTGGAAGGCATTTTTAACTCCTATGCAGAAGCAGATAGTTTGCAAATCGCTATACATTATCTGAAGCAACATTTTTTTGAAATAGACCATCTACAACGCACACAAAAACATATTAGTGATCCCTTGAAAACATCAGCTGCAAAACGCATAAATATGTTTCTACGATGGATGATACGCCCAAATGATACTCATGTTGATTTTGGTTTATGGTCACAGTTATCGCCGTCACAACTCTCCTGCCCTCTTGATGTGCATTCGGGAAATGTAGCGCGTAAACTAGGGCTATTAAACCGTTCACAAAATGATGCTAAGGCTTTGGCAGAGTTAGATACTTCTTTACGAAAATTAGACCCTACTGACCCTGTGAAGTATGATTTTGCATTGTTTGGATTGGGTGTGTTTGAAAAATTTTAAAACGTAAATTCTTTACCATCTTCAGCTAACAGTACATTTTTAAATACAGTTTCGGCTTCCGTTTTAAACCCTTCAAGACCGCCATAACGCGTAGAGTAATGTCCTAATATTAAGAGTTTGGTATTGGCTTTCAACGCTATCATAGCAGCTTGTTTAGCCGTAGAATGTTTTGTTTTAACACATAAATGCTCATGATCTTCAAGAAAAGTGGATTCATGATACAGTACATCAACATCTTTAATAAGGGGAACAATATCCTCTTTATACGCTGTATCGCTACAAAACGCATAACTCTTTGGTTGGTGCCCTTCTAATGTGACTGCTGAATTCGCTATTAATTCGCCCTGTTCGTTGACCACATCAGCACCTTGTTTTAATTTTCTAAAATAGGCTTTATCAATATTTAGGGCTTCAGCCTTTTGAATGTCTAATTTGCGCTCAAAGGGTTTTTCTTTAAATAGATAACCATTAGTGTATACACGATGATCTAAGGGAATAGTATGAACAGACACTTTTTCATCTTCATAAACAAGTTCCGATTCTTTAGAAGATAATACATGAAAAATTAATTTGAAATTAGTCCAAGAATCAGAGAGTTTTAGCTGTAACGTAATGATTTCTTTTAAGCCTTTGGGCCCGTATATATGTAAATCTGTTTCTCGAGTAAGCAATCTAAACGTAGAAATTAGGCCAACTAATCCAAAATAGTGATCGCCATGTAAGTGTGAAATAAAAATATGTTTAATCTGATTAAATTTGATTTTATGACGCCTCAGCTCGACTTGAGTACCTTCACCACAATCTATTAGAAACAAATGCCCTCGCGTCTCTAAAACTTGAGACGTTGTATGTGCAATAATTCGTGGTGTTGCACTGTAGCAACCGAGGATGGAAAGTTTCAAAAGTTATGGGTTTAGAATCCTAAATCACGTTGTATAAGTTCCATTTCAATATAGTCGTGTGCTTCCAGAAGAGTGGGTACAACGATAAAGTCGTCTTCAAAATCGTCTTGATTTAACTGCGAACTGACTATTACAAAAGAACGGTTTAACAATCGGTGTGTTGAGGATAGTGAAATTAATGAATCTAAAGATGTAGTCGTTGCATTTTTAAGCTGTACGATCAAATCTGAATCCTTAAAACGTTCATGCAATACTGAAAGTTTAGTTGAAAATTCAGAAATAGTGGTTTTATCTTGTATAATAATTGTGGTGGAATTATGCTGTTCTATGGTCATAACTATTGTTTTATTTTTGAAGCTAAAAGATACATTACTGCCATTCGAATAGCGACCCCATTTTCTACTTGATTCAAAATAATGGCTTGATCAGAATCAGCCACTTCACTAGTAATTTCTACGCCTCTATTAATGGGACCTGGATGCATGATTGTGATTTCCTTATCCAATTCCTCTAACACCTTTTTGGTGACTCCATACTGTTGTGTATATTCTCTTGTGGTAGGAAAATAACTTATTTCCATACGTTCATTTTGAACGCGTAACATATTTGCAATATCACACCAACTTAGTGCTTTATGAAGATTAGTTTCAACTTTAACTCCAAGCTTATTAATGAATTTCGGTATTAAGGTTTTAGGACCACAAACCATAACTTCGGCACCTTGTAATTGCAGTGCAAAAATGTTTGATAATGCAACTCTACTGTGTAGAATGTCGCCAACAATCACTACTTTTTTCCCTTTTACTTCGCCATACTTTTCACGAATGGAATAGCTGTCTAATAAGGCTTGAGTTGGGTGTTCGTGTGCGCCGTCGCCTGCATTTATGATCTGAGCATCGACGTGTTTTGATAAAAAAGTCGCTGCTCCTGGGTTTGGATGACGAATGACAACCATATCAACTTTCATTGAAAGAATATTATTGACAGTATCAATAAGCGTTTCTCCTTTTTTCACAGAGGATTGACCAGAAGAAAAGTTAATCACATCGGCTGACAATCGTTTTTGAGCCAGTTCAAAAGACAATTTTGTACGTGTTGAATTTTCGAAAAACAGGTTAGCAATTGTAATATCTCTAAGGGAGGGTACTTTTTTTATGGGACGATTGATCACTTTTTTGAAATGATCGGCAGTGTCAAAAATAAGGTTAATATCATCGTTATTGAGATATTTAATTCCTAATAAATGATCTACACTAAGTTCGCTCATAGTTTAATTTTTTATCAAATAAACAGCGTCTTCTCCGCTAGTTTCTTTCCAGTTTACCAATACTTTTTCGTCATTAATAGCATCTACTTGTCGGCCTCTATAATCGGGTTGAATTGGTAAATGTCTACTAAAACGACGATCGATAAGAGTTAATAGTTCAATCTCACTAGGGCGACCAAAGGATTGAATAGCCGTTAAGGCCGATCGAATACTTCGCCCTGTATATAATACGTCATCAATAAAAACAACACGTTTTCCTTCTATTAAAAAATCAATTTCTGTAGAGTTTGCTTCAAGTATTTTTTCCGAACGTCTAAAATCGTCTCTGTAAAACGTAATATCTAACAGTCCTAATTGAATATTGGGAAGATTATATTCTTCCAAAAGAAGTTTTTTTATGCGTTCTGCTAAATAGATGCCTCTTGGCTGAAGACCAATTAAAACAGTATTAGAAAAGTCGGTATGTTTTTCAATGAGTTGACAAGCCAATCGATGTAGAATGATGTTTACTTCTTTATTATTAAGTAAAACTTTTGGACTCATAGGTGTTCAACGTATTCGTGGCACAAAGGTAATCAAAATATTAAAATAACATCGTTACTCATTAATTTAATGACAATCTCCTTAAATTGTTTTTAAACCTATTTCAAAATCGTTCTCTTAAAATTGTATGTTTAAGAAGTCAGTTCCTTTAAAATAATAACAAAAGCCATGACAATCATAAAGCGCGCAAAGTTGGTTTTTAGAGTAGATTCTTTGACATAATTTGAAATGTATGTACCCACAAAAATCCCTGAAACAGATAGTGTTGTAAATATAATAAGGAAATCCCATTCAATCTGTAGGAAAGCTAAATCAGAACTAAAGCCTATAATCGAGTTAAATGTGATGATAATTAACGAGGTTGCAACCGCTTGTTTGATTGTTAATCGGGCAAACAACACCAAAGCTGGAACTATTATAAAGCCACCTCCAGCACCTACTAAACCTGTTAGAAGTCCAACACCCAAACCAATTAAAACTAATAAGCCGTAATTTACATTACGTTTTAAATTTGGTACACTATCTAATTTTGATTTTTTCGTCATAAAAAGAGCTGATAACATAATTATGAAACTAAAAAATAACATTAACCCCATATCTTTAGTAAAGACGAAGTTTCCAGTAGAGATTAACACATCAGGAAGACTAGGAATTATAAAGCGTCGTGTTAGAAAAACAGAAAGAAGCGCAGGGAGTATAAATATGAAAGCGGTTTTGTATTCTATTAAGCTCTTTTTAATGTTAATGAGCGTACCAATCGCTGCAGAAAATCCAACCACAAACATGGAATAACTTGTCGCTAGAATGGGATTTATTCTGAACAAATACACAAATATTGGAACAGCTAAAATAGATCCTCCGCCTCCAAAAAGACCGATGACGATACCTGTTAAAAAAGCACCAAAATATCCAATATATTCTAAATAGCTCATGATTGCTAATTTAGTGCATTATAAAGAACTTCAATGGGATGTAATGCTGTTTTATTAACACCGTCTTTGATTTGATGTCGACAACTTGTACCAGAAGCGGCAACAATCGCACTAGAATCTATAGCTCTCAAAGCAGGAAATAAACGGTCCTCCCCTATCTGTTGACTTAAGTCATAATGTTCTTTTTCATACCCAAATGATCCTGCCATACCACAACAACCAGCGTCAATGGTTTGAACATTAAAATTAGTTGGTATCCCTAAACTGGTTATGGCATAACTAGTTGATGATAATGCTTTTTGATGGCAATGGCCATGATAATAAACGGTTTTAGATGCTGTCGTGAATTTTGAAACATCAATGTTAGTAGCTGTCATTTCATGAGCAATAAATTCTTCAATAGTAAATACATTTTGAGCTAAACTTTCTGCTTTTGATTTTAAAACTGGGGCAACAAGATTTGGATATTCATCCCTAAACCCTAAGATCGCAGATGGCTCTATACCTATTAATGGTGCGTCTTTTGTGATTAAAGTACTAAACGTATTTATATTCTCAGTTGCAATGGTTTTCGCCTGCTCTAAAAATCCTTTTGAGATATAGGCACGCGCACTCTCAAAATGTGCAGGCATGATTACATTATATCCTAATGTATTTAGAAGTAGTATTGATTTTTTACCAATTCCTACATCGTAATGATTTGTATATTCGTCACAAAACATATACACTTTTCTGGCGTGTTCTTTTTGTTGATGAGTTTCAAACCACTGTCTTAATGTAGTCTGTTGTAACTTTGGAAGTGATCGGTTTTGATGCACACCAATTAGAGATTTAAACCATGATTTTTTACCAAAGAAATTATAAATTCCTGCAAACCGTTTGGCTATCGAATTGAGTTTTGCGTTATGAGCAATGAGTTTAGTTCGCAATGAAACAGGGTTTGTTTTTTGATATTGGTACAAAAACTCTGCTTTCAAACTTGCCATATCCACATTGGACGGGCATTCAGATTTACAAGCTTTACAAGATACACACAGATCCATCGCTTCTTTGATTTCTCGATGGTCAAAGGGATTAACTTTGGTGTTTTGGGTTAAAAATTCTCTCAATACATTCGCCCTACCTCGGGTAGAATCTTTCTCGTCTAGTGTCGCTCTATAACTTGGACACATCGTACCTCCAGCAAAACTCAACTTCCGGCAATCTCCCGATCCGTTACATTTTTCAACGGAGTTTAAGAGTCCACCCGTAGATTCAAAATTATAAAGAGTATCTACTTTTGGAATATCTATATCAGCCTCATAACGTAAGGCAGTATCCATAGCAACTGCATCTACTATTTTCCCAGGATTGAAGAGTGATAAAGGGTCCCAAGTTGATTTTATACGCTTTAGAAGTTGATAATTATCCTCCCCTAAAACTAAGGGAATAAATTCCGAACGAACGCGACCATCGCCATGTTCGCCACTAAGAGCGCCATTATAAGATTTCACTAAGGTTGCTGAGGCTCCACTTATACTACGAAACAACGCTACATCTTTGGATGATTTTAGGTTTAATATCGGTCTTAAATGTAATTCTCCTGCTCCGGCATGTGCATAATACACTGCTTTTTGGTTATAGGATTTCATTAACGTCGTAAATGCTTCAATGTAGAGGGGTAAGTCTTCTAGAGCGACTGCAGTATCTTCAATACAAGCAACGGCTTTGGCATCTCCTGGAATATTCGCTAACAGGCCTAAACCTGCTTTTCGTAAGTCCCATACTTTTTCACAGTCTGGACCTTCAACCAATGAATAGGCAAAGCCTAAATCTAAAGCTTTAAGATTGAATTCTAAGGTTTGTGCCTGTTGTTTTGCGTCTTCTAGAGTGTCACCTCTAAACTCCACCATTAGAATTGCTTCAGGGTCACCTTCTACAAAAAATCGATTTTTTTGTTGGGAGATATTATCTTTAGTACACTCTAATATGGTCTTATCCATCAATTCACAAGCCGTAGGCGCTTGTTTCATGGCAATTAGTGTAGCTTGAAGACTTTCTGATATCGAATTAAAATGTGCATTCAAAACCACTTGAAATGGTTTAGGGAGTGGCACAATTTGAAGTTTTAGTTCTGTAGTAAATGCTAAGGTGCCTTCAGATCCACAGAGAAGTTTTGAGAAATTAAAATCTTCTTTAGCATCAACAAATGCCGTTGAATGCATGAGTGCATCTACAGCATATCCCGTATTACGACGTGTAATAGATGCTTTTGGATAGCCTGCACGTATTTGATCTCGAATAACAGGGTTTACTAGTTCTGAATGAATTTGTTTATAAAGGGCGGCTTCTAAAGTTGTACCTTTTGTTTTGGCGCTAAATTCGTCTTTAGTTAAAGCTGAAAATTCAACGGCGCTTCCATCACTTAAAATTGTTTTCACTGCTAATGTATGATCTCGTGTTGATCCATACACGATTGAAGTTGAACCACAAGAGTTATTTCCAACCATACCACCCATGGTACAGCGATTAGCAGTCGATGTATTTGGACCAAAAAAGAAGCCGTAGGACTTTAAAAAGGCATTCAAATGATCTCTAACCACGCCAGGTTGCACACGAACCCATTGCTCTTTCGTATTGATTTCCAAAATAGCGTTCATATATTTAGACACATCCACAACAATCCCATTACCTACACATTGTCCCGCTAGGGACGTACCTGCAGCTCGTGGAATAAGGGCTATTGCGTTCGTATTAGCGAATTCAATCAAGAGTTTGATATCTTCTGTAGTCTTAGGAATTGCTACTGCATAAGGAAGCTCACGATACACAGAAGCATCGGTAGCATATAATGTTTTTACTAGAGCACTGTCATAAAGTTCTCCAGTAAGTTGTTGTTTTAAAGTAGTGAGTTTTGCGTGCACTTAAAATAAATATATAAAGTTTAAAGGTAAGAAAATGGAAGCTTTAAATATTTAAAAATGAAAAATAAAAATGATGTACTAGAGTTTGGAACATTTATTGAAAAGAAATAAAACCATGAACACAAAAATTTATTTTTGAGATGCACAAGAAAGTTAAAATCAATATATTTACAGTTCAAGAAATCCCCGTACGTTTTATGAATCGAATTCTGATGTTGATGTTGCTTTTAATGGGAATACAACATGCAGTGTATTCACAGCTAGACACCAATCAGGAAACATTTCGGATTAAAGCTTTGGCTTTAGAAAAAAACGACTTGTCTGAACAATTTCCAGTGACCCTCTCGCCTATCAAAGGATTAACGGATAAAGGGTTTACAATTACTATGGGTATTAAACCTATTGATGGGTTTGCAAAAAAGAAATATGGCATCGCCGAAACTCGTGATGTGGTGGATCCTACTTGGGAAATAAAGCAGCAATTTAATGAGAACCGCACTAATGTGTCTAAGTTTGATCGCGATTTTTACTTGGGTGATATAAAAACAACATCAAAATACATTCGCATATTGTGTAGAGATCACGAATATGAAGATGGCGATCGAATTAAATTAATGCTCAATAAAGCCATTATACACCCCAATATTACACTCAGAAATTCAGCCTATATTATTGATGTCGAATTAAATGAGGGTTTAAATACCATTGAATTCTATGCACTTAACGAAGGAAGTTCTAGTCCTAACACCGCACAATTAAGGGTCTATAATGAGGACGACAGCCTCATAGGTTCTGGGGAATGGCTGTTGACTACGGGTTATAAAGCGAGCTTGATAGTGTTGAGAGAATGAGAGTTTTATAATAAAATTCTTATATCAAATGATCCAGATTCACCTCATTGGTCGATTTACTTTGAGATAGCGCCACATAACTCTGAACGTTGCTTAGATCAGTGATCACGGCTAATTTAGTCAAGATAAATTGTTCATAATCTTCAATGTCCACCAATACTAATTTCAATAAATAATCAAAATTCCCTGATACCCGGTGACATTCTACCACTTCTGGAAATCCATTAATTGTTTTTACGAATTTTTCCAAATAGCTACGTGTATGGTTTTTTAGGGCAATTCCTGCAAAAACAGTCAATTTTAACCCCAATTTCTTTGAATCCAAAATCGCTGCATATTTACTGATATAGCCCCGTTTTTCTAATTTCTTGATGCGATCAAAAACAGGCGTTGTAGTCATTCCTAAGAGGTCAGCAATGTTTTTGATAGTGCGGTTACTGTTTTGTTGCAGCAACTTTAATATTTCAATATCGGTTTTGTTTAGTTTTTCAAGCATATAGAATAAAAATATATTAATCGTAAAGTAATAAACTATAAAAAGAATAAAATTCTTTATAAATGTAAAAATACATATAAATAGTCTTATATAAAAACAGTTTTAATACTAAACAAATAAATACCTTATATTATTTATAGCTTTGTTCTTGTTATATTTTATAATTATAGACGATGCCAAGATATCATACACTAGGAAAAATACCCCCAAAGCGACACACGGTCTTTAAAGACGACAACGACAACTTTTATTACGAAGAATTGTTTGGCACCATTGGGTTTGATGGCATGTCTACATTAATGTATCATACCCAACGACCAACGCAAGTAAAGGCTATTTTAAAATCTTTCGATGTTGCCCCAAAAATTGCAGTATCTAAAAACATGAAATCCTTGAAACTTGAAGGGTTTAAAGTGGCACCAGCAAATGATTATCTTGAAAGTAGAACTTGTATTTTAGCGAACTCCGATTGTCAAATTAGTTTGGCAGCTCCTAAAGAATCATTAACTCACTATTTTTATAAAAATACAGATTCAGATGAAGTCCTTTTTATTCATAAAGGCTCGGGAACGTTAAGAACACATCTTGGAAATATCGAATTCAAATACGGGGATTACCTTGTCATTCCTAGAGGAATTATATATCAAATTGAGTTTAACGAGTCCGATAATCGGTTGTTTATCGTGGAATCCAAGAGTCCTGTATATACTCCAAAACGTTACCGAAACTGGTTTGGTCAGCACGTCGAAGGCGCACCTTATTGTGAACGTGACCTCCACCCACCTACCGAACTAGAAACTTTTAACGAAACTGGTGAGTTTATAATTAAAGTAAAAAAACAAGACACCATACACGAATATGTGTATGCAGCACACCCTTTTAGCGTGGTTGGATGGGATGGCTATAATTTCCCTTATAAATTTTCTATTCATGACTTTGAGCCTATTACAGGGATGATTCACCAACCGCCACCAATTCATCAAACTTTTGAAACTAACTCCTTTGTCATCTGCTCGTTTGTACCAAGGTTGTATGACTACCACCCAAATTCGGTGCCCGCACCCTATAACCATTCTAATATCGATTCTGATGAAGTCCTTTACTATGTTGATGGTGATTTTATGAGTAGAAACGACATCAATCAAGGCAGTGTTACCTTACACCCTGCTGGGATTCCGCATGGACCACACCCTGGAACTATGGAAAAAAGCATTGGTAAAAAAGAAACTTTTGAACTTGCTGTTATGGTGGATACTTTTAGTCCACTGATGGTGACCGAAGACGCTATAAAATTACAAAACGAAGATTATTATAAATCTTGGGTTACAGAACAATAAAATTAAAAAATTGACAGAAATGAGTAAAATAGAAAACGTAGAATACGGGTTGGAAAAAATATTTGAAGAAGCACAGGATTTTCTTCCATTATTAGGAACTGATTATGTAGAATTTATTGTGGGTAATGCAAAACAAGCAGCCCACTTTTACAAAACTGCTTTTGGATTTCAATCGTATGCCTACAAAGGATTAGAAACTGGATGTAAAGAATATGCATCTTATGTCGTGAAACAAGATAAAATAAGAATCGTATTGACCACGCCACTTAATCAAGATTCATGGATGAACGACCATTTGTCTAAGCATGGTGATGGGGTGAAAGTTGTAGCTCTATGGGTTAATGACGCTAAAAAATCGTGGGAAGAAACGACCAAAAGAGGCGCAAAATCTTATATGGAACCAACGATTGAAAAAGACGAACATGGCGAAATAGTGAGCGCTGGAATTTATACCTATGGTGAAACCGTTCACATATTTGTAGAAAGAAAAAACTACACAGGGTTATTTTTACCAGGTTTTGAAAAATGGGAATCCGAATACAATCCGGAGCCTATGGGTCTAAAATTTATAGACCACATGGTAGGGAATGTTGGCTGGAATGAAATGGATACTTGGGTAAAATATTACGAAGATGTTATGGGCTTTGTAAACTTCTTATCGTTTGATGACAAGCAAATTACAACAGAATACTCCGCCTTAATGAGTAAAGTGATGAGTAACGGTAACGGAAGAATTAAATTTCCAATTAACGAACCTGCAGAAGGAAAAAAGAAATCACAAATTGAGGAATACTTAGATTTTTACAATGGTCCAGGCGTGCAACATATTGCTGTTGCCTCAAATGACATCATTGAAACGGTAGCAAAAATGAGAGCTAAAGGGGTTGAGTTTTTAAGCATACCACCCGACGACTATTACCAATCTGTTCCAAAAAGACTTTCTGATCACAACCATGAATTAGTAGAAGATATCGAAAAATTAAAATCCCTTGGGATTATGATTGACGCAGATGAAGAAGGGTATTTATTACAAATATTCACCAAGCCTGTAGAAGACAGACCTACTTTATTTTTTGAAATCATTCAAAGAATGGGTGCTAGAGGATTTGGTGCTGGAAACTTCAAAGCCCTTTTTGAAGCGATAGAACGCGAACAAGAAAACAGAGGAACACTTTAATTAACTACTATAATTCAGAAAACTATTTCAAAGCATACTATGCAATTTAACAGTGTAACACAAAAATTACCTAAACATCTTCATAAGTTTATCGTACAACAACCTTATGAAGCGTATACCGCCCAAAATCAGGCAGTATGGCGGTATGTGATGCGCTTAAATAATCGTGTATTAAAACAAATTGCACATAAAAGCTATAGTAATGGCCTAAAAAAAACGGGAATTACAGAAGATAGAATTCCTAAAATGGAAGGCATGAATCGTATTCTAAAAGACATTGGATGGGCGGCGGTCGCTGTCGATGGATTTATTCCTCCAAACGCCTTTATGGAATTTCAAGCCTATAATGTGCTGGTAATTTCGTCTGACATAAGAACTTTGGAGCATATTAATTATACACCAGCACCCGATATCATTCATGAAGCTGCGGGCCACGCCCCTATTATCGCAAATCCAGAATATTCGGAATATCTAAGGCGGTTAGGCGAAATAGGATCGAAAGCGATCTCATCACCTAAAGACGATGCGATATATGAAGCCATTCGTTTATTATCAATTTTAAAAGAAAATCCCAATTCTACCAAAGCTTCCATTAGCGAAGCGACAAACACTATTTATAAACTTCAAACAGAAAGGGGTGGGTTATCTGAAATGGCTAAAATCAAAAACCTTCACTGGTGGACCGTTGAGTATGGACTTATTGGTACTCTAGAAAATCCTAAACTCTATGGAGCTGGACTGTTATCATCGATTGAAGAAAGTCAATTGTGTTTAAAAGAAGACGTTAAGAAAATTCCCTATTCTATCGAAGCTGCCGAGATGAATTTTGATATCACAACCACTCAACCGCAATTATTTGTGATTCCTAACTTTGCAAAGCTTAGCTTTGTTTTAGAAAAATTTGCAAACACTATGGCGATACGAACAGGCGGTTTAGAGGGATTAAATAAACTCATTGCTTCAGGAAAATTAGGAACTATCGAATTGAGTACAGGCATTCAAATATCAGGAGTATTTAGTACTGTTTTAGATGCTAAACAAAAACCTATCTATTTTCAAACTACTAGCCCTACAGCCTTATCTTTTGAAGGTACAGAGTTAATTGGACATGGCACAGAACACCACCCAACAGGTTACGGAAGCACACTTGGAAAATTAGAAGGCATCAATATTGCTATTGAAGATATGTCACCTAAAGACTTAGAAGTCTATGGGATTATAGAAGGCAAAACTACACGGCTTCTTTTTGAAGGCGGCGTAAAAGTAGAGGGTAAAATCATTACTGGAAAAAGAGATCTTCAAGGAAAGATTATTCTTATTACATTCAAAGATTGTAAAGTTTCTTATAATGAAGATGTTTTGTTTGATCCTAGCTGGGGAGTTTATGACATGGCAATTGGAAAACATATAAGTTCCGCTTTTGCAGGGCCTGCAGATCCTAATTCCTTTGAAGATATATATAGTATTTCAAAGACCAAAACGGTCAAAATAGAGTATTCAAAAGAAGAACAACGCTTGCATCAGTGGTATGAAATCGTCAAAAATCAAAGCACAGCAACTGCTGTAGATATTGAACTTATTTCTAAGGTTTTTTCAAAAACTTTAACAGCGTACCCTTCAGAATGGTTGCTTTTTTTAGAATTGTATGATCTTGCATACACTAACGACTTGTCTTTAAAAAACGAGATTTACGAACACTTACAAAAATTAAAGCAAAACAACCTTTACTCTAAGCTTATTACAGATGGCTTAGAATTAATTATTAAAACATAACTTATGCACTCTTGGATTAAAATTGATAAGAATTCTGATTTTAGTATCTATAATTTACCGTTTGGCATTTTTTCTGAATCTGACAACATCAAACGTGTTGGTGTTGCTATTGGTGAAGACATATTAGACCTGTATGCTGCTTTTGAATTGGGTATATTTAAAGATGTAAATTTTGATATTTCGGTTTTAGAAGCAGATTATTTAAATGCTTTTATAGCCCTAGGCAAAGCTATCACTGTAAACGTTAGAAAACACATTCAAGTTGAATTGTGTAATCCAAATTCTATATTAAAATCACATCCCTCCGTATTTATAAAACAAGCAGCAGTGCAAATGCACCTCCCTGTTAAGGTCGGAGATTATACCGATTTTTATTCAAGCATCGAACATGCCACCAATATAGGCACGATGTTTAGAGATCCAGACAATGCATTGCTCCCAAACTGGAAACATTTGCCAGTAGGCTATCACGGGCGCGCGTCTTCAATTAGCGTTAGCGGCGAAAACGTACACCGACCAAAAGGTCAAGTGGTTTTAGCACCAAATACGCCTCCTGTTTTCCAGGCCTCTACACGTGTAGATTTTGAATTGGAAATGGGCTTTATCATTGGAAAAGCAACACAACTTGGTGATTCTGTTTCAACCGCCGATGCTGAGGACTATATTTTTGGTAAAGTATTATTTAACGACTGGTCGGCTCGAGATGTTCAGAAATGGGAATACGTCCCTCTAGGGCCTTTTTTGGCAAAAAGCTTTGCGTCTTCGATGTCGCCTTGGGTGGTGACTTTGGAAGCCTTAGAGCCGTTTAAAATTGATGGTCCAACACAAGATCCTTCTGTTCTCCCCTATTTAAACTTTGAAGGCTTAAAAAATTACGATATCAATTTAGAAGTCGCTATTGCGCCCAAAAACTGTAGTGAAACTGTAGTGAGTCAGTCCAATTTCAAATATATGTATTGGAATATGACCCAGCAACTAGCACATCATACGGTCAATGGGTGTAACTTGAATGTTGGTGATTTAATGGCTTCTGGAACGATTAGTGGGAAAAGCCCTGATTCGTATGGATCGATGCTCGAATTGGCATGGGCAGGCTCAAAACCTGTAGAACTTACAGAAGGAGGCACACGAAAATTTGTTCAGGATCATGATACGGTTATCATGAGAGGACATTGTCAAAAAGGCCCAATTCGTGTGGGATTTGGAGACGTTAAATCTACACTTTTAGAAACAATTTAAAATAATTAGCATGGCAACGATAACATCATTTGATCCCGAATTATTAGACACTAGAACGGTTCATAAATTACTTTCTGCATCTATTGCACCCAGACCAATTGCGTTTGCGAGTACTGTAGACGCTAAGGGAAATGTCAACTTGAGCCCATTTAGTTTTTTTAATGTCTTTAGCTCTAATCCGCCTATATTAATTTTCTCACCGGCAAGACGCGTACGCGATAACACCACAAAACATACGCTGCAAAATGCTGCAGAAACAAAAGAAGTGGTAATTAATAGTGTCGATTTTCCGATTGTAGAACAAATGTCAGCGTCCAGTAAAGAATATGCCAAAGGCGTCAATGAGTTTATTGAATCTGGATTAACGGAAGTGCCCTCACTTAAAGTAAAACCGCCTAGAGTTTTGGAATCTCCAGTGTCTTTTGAATGTGTGGTAGACAACATTATTTCTCTTGGCGAACATGGCGGTGCTGGGCAGTTAGTCATCGCTAAAGTGGTACACATCCATATCAAATCAGAGGTGTTGGATGCTAATAATGAGATTAATTCAGAACAATTGGATCTCGTTGCACGTTTAGGTGGCGATTGGTACACTCGCATTACTAAAGATAGTATGTTTAAAATTCCAAAGCCTTAAAAGGTGAAAACTAAAAAGGGAATTACAATGACATCAATCAACTGATCTATTTGTTGGAGCAACATACAAAGTTTGGGGAAATTATTAGCTTTCATTTTGAAAAAAAGAAAAACTACAGAACAGGGCGGTTTTATTTACAGGTCCGAGTTGTTTTGGAACGTTAATAATTATTTCCCAATACACAAAGCAGTTATTACTGTATGTGCGGTATTCATGAATATAAGCTTCATTTTTTATGAAATTGCCGTAGAGGAAGTACGGCGTTTGGGTTCCTTAAAACTAAATGTTAAACAAAAAAACCTCCTAATACACATTAGGAGGTTTGATCGTATAAAACTAAAAGTCTACACAAACAAAGGACGATGGCTCATCATCGCATTAACGGCTTCTGAAATCGCTTCAAGCTTCGCTTCATCTTCGTGATTGTTGAGGACTTGGTCAATAAAATCAACAACGGTTTCCATATCTGACTCGACTAAACCACGAGTGGTGATTGCTGGAGTTCCAACACGGATTCCAGACGTTACAAAAGGGCTTTGCGAATCAAAGGGTACCATGTTTTTGTTGACTGTAATATCAGCCTTCACAAGTGCTTGTTCGGCATCTTTTCCAGTAATGTTTTTATTTCTTAAGTCAATTAACATCATGTGGTTGTCTGTACCACCTGAAATTAAATCATAGCCTCGTTTTACAAAGGCTTGTGCCATGGCATCCGCATTCTTTTTTACTTGTAGTATATAATGTAAAAATTCATCTGTCAATGCTTCTCCAAAGGCAATTGCTTTTCCAGCAATAACGTGTTCCAAAGGTCCCCCTTGATTACCAGGAAAAATAGCAGAATCTAGTAACGACGACATCATACGTACTTTTCCAGATTTTAATTTGATTCCAAATGGGTTTTCGAAATCTTTACCCATCATAATAAGTCCGCCTCTAGGGCCTCTTAAAGTTTTGTGTGTTGTAGTGGTTACAATATGACAATGTGGTAAAGGATCATTTAAAATTCCTTTTGCGATCAGTCCAGAAGGATGGGAAATATCAGCTAATAAAATTGCACCTACACTATCAGCAATCACTCTAAAACGTTCAAAATCGATATCTCTTGAATATGCAGAAGCGCCAGCGATAATTAATTTAGGTTGTTCTTTAGTGGCAATCTCTTGAATTTTATCATAATTCAAAACTCCAGTTTCTTTTTCAACACCATAAAAAACGGGATCGTATAAACGTCCAGAAAAATTAACTGGTGAACCGTGTGTTAAATGTCCTCCATGAGAAAGATCAAAACCTAAAATTTTATCCCCTACATTTAAACATGCATGAAAAACGGCGGTATTGGCTTGACTTCCAGAGTGTGGCTGAACATTTGCCCAGGCCGCTCCAAACAATGTTTTGGCGCGATCAATAGCAATAAGCTCTACTTCATCGACCACTTCACAGCCTCCATAGTATCGCTTTCCAGGATAACCTTCAGCATATTTGTTGGTCAGTACAGAACCCGTAGCTTCCATTACTTGTTCGCTTGTGAAATTCTCAGAAGCGATCAACTCAATGCCATTGATTTGACGTTCTTTTTCAGCTTCGATTAATTCAAAAATTTGTTTGTCGCGTTGCATGTATAATTTATTCAAATGGTTATGGCTGCAAAATTAAGGATAAGATTGGTTTAAATTCATAAAAAAATAATAATTTGAAATACTATTTATTAAACAGTCATTAACATTTTATAAATCGGGTTTTTGTACTGAATTACAACAACTCTTAGGGGCATTATTAAAAGCTCAGAAATACATTGGTTTTGACTCAAAATCAAGAATATTTCTACTCTAAAATCAATAATCTGCAAAATTCTCACTATTTTTTTTTTTTACCTTTAGATTTGATACTTTTGAATGTTAATAAAAGATACTAATGCTACATTCAATTAATACTACGAAATTATCATCTATGGAGTCCTTCCAAATGAATTCAATTTTTGTAATAATTACAATGATTATTAGTACCCTTTTGGGTTTTTTTATTATATAAAAACTCGTCCCCTCATAATATTGTTTGTAGTAAAACAATAATTCCATTAAAAAATAAAAAAAATAGAATGAAAGTTTTAAAGTTTGGAGGAACATCTGTAGGTTCTTCAAAAAATATATCTAAAGTTATAAAAATAGTAAAGGAAGAATCAGCTTCTGAAAACATAGTGGTTGTCGTTTCTGCTGTTGGAGGAATTACAGATAAATTGCTCGTGGCTGCTGATAAAGCTATTAACAAAGACCAAAGTTATAAACAAGACTTTGAGGCACTTCGTCTAAAGCATATCGAAGTTATTGATGGTTTGTTGAGTGGCGAAGTACATGAAGCCACTACTGATATTGTTTTAGAACATTTGTCACGACTTGAAAAACTGTTGGACGGTGTGTATTTAATCAATGAATTATCTCCAAAAACCACCGACAAACTCCTTAGTTTTGGAGAGTTGATTTCTTCGTTAATCATTTATGAGGCCATGAAATCTAAAGGACTTAATGTGCAATTAAAAAATTCTCAAAACTTAATTGTTACGGATTCAAATTTCACTAATGCAGCTGTGAATTTTGAAGAAACCAACTCTAACATCACGACGTATTTTGAGAGTAACCAAAAAATGGTCACTATTTTACCTGGGTTTATATCAAAATCTGAACAGGATGAAATTACGACGCTTGGTCGCGGAGGATCGGATTATACTGCGGCTATTATTGCAGCAGCACTACATGCAAGTGTTCTGCAAATATGGACAGATGTAAGCGGTATGTTTACCTCTAATCCAAAAATGGTAAAACACGCGAAACCTATCGCTAAGTTATCGTATTTGGAAGCTATCGAATTATCACACTTTGGTGCTAAAGTATTGTACCCACCAACAGTACAGCCCGTACTTAGAAAAAATATTCCCTTACTCATTAAGAATACCTTAGCTCCTGAAGATGCAGGAACGTTAATTACTAAAGTTGTCGAAAACGGTTCTGAGTTTCCTATAAAAGGAATTAGTAACATTAACAATGTATCTTTGCTCACACTTCAAGGCAATGGAATGGTAGGGATTCCAGGGTTTTCTAAACGGTTGTTTGAAACCTTAGCACATTCCAAAATAAATGTTATCATTATTACACAAGCGTCTTCTGAGCATTCTATTTGTATAGGCGTTTCAGATTCAGATGCATTAGCTGCAAAAGCAGTAATTGATAAAGAATTTGAAAATGAAATTTCTTTATTTAAAATTGATCCCTTGGTTATTGAGCCTAACTTATCTATTGTTGCTGTTGTAGGTGATAAAATGAAAAGTCATCAGGGAATTAGCGGAAAAATGTTTAGTACATTGGGTAAAAACAATGTTAATATTAGAGTTATTGCACAGGGTGCTTCGGAACGAAATATTTCAGCTGTAATTTCAGAAACTGATGTTAAGAAAGCTCTAAATTGTTTACATGAACAGTTTTTTGAAGAACAAACAAAGCAAGTAAACTTGTTTATTGCGGGTGTTGGAAATGTAGGTAAATCATTAATTGATCAAATCAATCAACAAAAAAAATACATAAAATCTACATTAAAAATTAAAATTAAAGTCATTGCACTTTCTAATTCTAAAACCATGGTGTTTGACGAAAATGGATTAGATGTATCTAACTGGGGAACAGTCTTAAAAAATGGTCAACCCACAGAACCTATGGCCTTTTTTGAAGCGGCTAAACATTTGAACCTTAGAAACTCAATTTTTATAGACATCACAGCTAACGAAGCTATCGCTAATACCTATGCGCACTATTTAAAACACAGTATTGCTGTAGTTGCTTGTAATAAAATTGCATGTTCAAGTGCCATAGAAAATTATAAGGAATTAAAACAGCTTTCTCATAAATACAATGTACCGTTTTTATTTGAGACTAATGTTGGTGCTGGATTACCTGTTATTGATACATTGAAAAACTTAATTGTTTCTGGAGATAAGGTAAACACTATTAATGCTGTACTTTCAGGAAGTTTAAATTTTATCTTTAATAACTTTAATCAAAATACGACCTTTCACGATGTGGTAAAGCAAGCACAAGCGGAAGGCTACACAGAACCAGACCCTCGAATTGATTTGAGCGGCGTCGATGTGGCTAGAAAATTATTAATTTTAGCTAGAGAAAGTGGAGAGATGCTAGAGATGGGAGACATTGAAAATGATGCTTTTTTACCACAAGAATGTATGGAAGCAGCTTCTGTTGATTTGTTTTTTGAAACACTAAAAAAGAATGAAGCATTGTTTCAAAAACTGTTTGCAGATGCTGAAGCCAAAGACTGTCAACTAAAATATGTAGCAGAGTTTAAAGATGGAATATCAAAAGTGGGGTTAAAAGAAATCCCAGTTGGGCATCCCTTTTACAATTTAGAAGGCAAAGATAATATTGTCATGTTTTATACGAATCGTTATACCGATCAACCCATGATTATTAAAGGCGCTGGAGCAGGTTCTGAAGTTACCGCTTCAGGTTTATTTGCGGATATAATTAGAATCTCAAACACAAACTAATGAACGAAATCAAACTTTTTTCTCCAGCAACTGTGGCGAATGTCTCCTGTGGGTTTGATGTCCTTGGGTTTTGCCTAGATTCTATTGGCGATGAAATGGTGATTCGTAAAACCACTCAAAAAGGGATTCGAATCACAAAAATTGAAGGCTATGATTTGCCTTTTGAAGTTGAGAAAAATGTAGCTGGAGTTTCCGCATTAGCAATGTATGAAGCGGCAAAACCCGATTGTGGTTTTGAAATCGAAATCTATAAACATATAAAACCTGGAAGTGGTGTAGGAAGTAGTTCTGCAAGTGCTGTAGGTAGTGTTTATGGAATGAATGTTCTACTTGGAAATCCCTATTCTAAAACAGAATTGACTGCTTTTGCCATGAAAGGGGAAGCCGTTGCCAGTCAAAGCGAGCATGCCGATAATATCGCTCCTGCCCTTTTTGGAGGATTCACATTGGTAAAAAGCTTAAACCCATTAGAAATTCTTGAAATCCCTACCCCTTCAGATTTATTTGCCGTGGTAATTCATCCTCAAATAGAAATAAAAACAGCAGATGCTCGAAAAATACTTCCAGAAAATATTTCATTAAAAAATGCCATTACACAATGGTCAAATTTGGGGAGTCTTATTCACGGCTTACATACTAATGATTATGATTTAATCAGCCGTTCTTTAAAAGATGTAGTTGTGGAACCGTTTAGAAATCAACTCATACCAGGTTTTGAAAACATTAAAACTACAGCTCTAAAAAATGGCGCTTTAGGATCTGGAATTTCTGGATCTGGACCTTCTGTGTTTAGTTTATGTAAAAGTGAAACAATCGCAAAAAACGTTGAAAACGCAATTAGAGAAATCTATCAAACTCAAAATATACCGTTTGAAATTTATGTGTCAAAAATAAATTTAGACGGCATCAAACACTTAAATTAAAGTCAACTATGAACTATTATAGTTTAAATAATATAGCTCCAACAACTACATTTGAAAATGCAGTAGTCAAAGGGCTTGCACCAGATAGAGGGTTGTATTTCCCTGAATCAATCACTCCATTAGAAGCGTCATTTTTTGAAACTATTGAAACGCTTTCCAATGAAGACATTGCATTTGAAGCTATCAAACAATTTATAAGTCCTGAAATCCCAGAAAACGTCCTAAGAACAATTATTTCAGAAACACTAAATTTCGATTTTCCTGTAGTAAACCTTACAGAATCCATTTCGACGCTCGAATTGTTTCACGGCCCAACTATGGCTTTTAAAGATGTTGGTGCCCGTTTTATGGCACGTTGTTTAGGCTATTTTAATAAAGACAACTCCAACGAGGTGACTGTTTTAGTGGCGACTTCCGGGGATACTGGTGGCGCTGTAGCTAATGGGTTTTTAGGGGTTAAAGGCGTACGCGTTGTCATTTTATATCCAAGTGGAAAAGTTAGTAATATCCAAGAAAAACAATTGACAACCTTAGGTCAAAACATTACAGCTTTAGAAGTGGACGGGACTTTTGATGATTGTCAAGACATGGTAAAAAAAGCATTTATTGATGAACAACTGACATCGAAAATGCAATTAACTTCTGCGAATTCTATCAACGTAGCACGTTGGTTACCACAATTGTTTTATTTTATGTTTGCCTATAAACAACTAAAACAAAAATATAAAAATATTGTATTTTCTGTACCGAGTGGGAATTTTGGAAATGTGTGTGCAGGAATGATTGCCCAAAAACTAGGCTTACCAATCCATCACTTTATCGCTTCAAACAATGATAATAATGTCGTGACACGTTATTTAAAGTCCAATTCTTACGAGCCAAAACCGTCAGTTCAGACAGTGAGTAATGCGATGGATGTAGGGAATCCTAGTAATTTTATCCGAATCCAAGCCATTTATAAAAATGAATTTGAAGCCCTAAAAGCAAATCTATCTTCCTATAGTTTTACAGATGAAGAGACTAAAAAAGCATTGGAGGAGATTTACAAAACAACTAATTATATCGCCGATCCACACGGCGCGGTTGGATATTTAGGGTGTAAATCCTATTTAGAAACCAATTCTGACGCCCATTGTGTGTTTTTAGAAACCGCTCACCCAACCAAGTTTTTAGATGTTGTTAAAGAAGTTATCGATGCAGAAATTCCTTTACCTCCACAAATTCAAGCAGTCATCGATAAACAAAAAGTTGCCACTGACATTAAAGATTACGCAGCGTTTAAAGCATTTTTAACACAGCTTTAAGCCATTTTCGTTCCTATTTTTGATTAGATTTGTAGCGCTATAAATTTAATTGACTATGAAAACTACTGCACTCAAATCGACACATGAAGCACTCGGCGCAAAAATGGTGCCTTTTGCTGGCTACTTAATGCCAGTTCAATACGAAGGCGTTAATGCAGAGCATGAAACGGTCCGAAAAGGAGTTGGTGTATTTGACGTTTCTCATATGGGTGAATTTCTTATTGAAGGCCCAAATGCTTTAACACTTATTCAAAGTATATCTTCTAATGACGCTTCTAAACTTACCATTGGGAAAGCTCAGTACAGTTGTTTGCCAAATGATCAAGGCGGAATTGTCGATGATTTAATTATTTACAGAATAAAAGAACACACCTATTTGCTTGTGGTTAATGCAAGTAATATTGAAAAAGATTGGGATTGGATCGATTCAAAAAACACAATGGGTGCAGAAATGAGAAACATTAGCGATGCCTATTCTTTATTAGCTGTTCAAGGCCCTAAAGCAATAGAAACCATGCAATCGTTATCAAGTATTGATTTAGCGTCCATTCCTTTTTATAATTTTGTGGTTGCAGATTTCGCAGGATTTGAACATGTAATCATTTCGGCTACTGGATATACTGGAAGCGGAGGATTTGAGATTTACTGTAAAAACTCAGAAGTAAAACAAGTTTGGGATGCTATATTTGAGGCGGGCGCATCTAATGGCATCAAACCGATTGGGTTAGCGGCGCGCGATACCTTACGATTAGAAATGGGGTATTGTTTGTATGGCAATGATATTGATGATAACAGCTCTCCTATTGAAGCAGGTTTAGGGTGGATAACAAAATTCACTAAGCCTTTTACCAATTCTAATGCGCTTCAAATTGAAAAACAAAAAGGGCCAAAACGTCGTTTGGTAGGCTTTGAATTATTAGAACGTGGCATCCCTAGAAAAGATTATAGCATTGAAGATACGAACGGAAAAGAAATCGGAATAGTCACTTCTGGAACCATGGCGCCTTCTTTAGGAAAAGGTATTGGCTTGGGCTATTTATCAACAGAGCATGCGGTCGTTGGGACTGAAATTCGTATTGCCATTCGTAAGCAAAAAGTTGTGGCCAAAGTCGTAAAACCTCCTTTTTACAAAAACACTAATCCTCGTTAGATCATGGCTACATTAAAAAAGCATCGCATTCTAATTTTAGGAGTCAGTGGTTTTTTGGGAAGCGCTATCTACAAAGAACTTTGCCCCTATTACAGTACATTTGGAACGTATCGAACACCTCTGTTTTCTTTTGAAAATAACAAGCAATTTTATCACTATGATTTTGAAGAAGATGATATCTTTGAGATTCTAAATATTGTAAAACCCACCCTAATTATTTCCGCATTGAGAGGTGATTTTTCAGCACAATTAACTGCTCATAAGCATCTATTTGAGTATATCACCATGCAAAAAAATTGTAAGATGATCTTTCTGTCTTCTGCCAATGTATTTGATGCTTACAGTAAGTTTCCAAGTTATGAAAATGACACCACACTTAGTAACAGCATATATGGGCATTTTAAAATTAGACTTGAACAATTATTCTTAAAATTACCAAGTAGAAAAATTGCTATTTTACGATTGCCTATGGTTTTCGGAGCACAATCTCCACGTGTAAATGAATTGAAATTACATCTCGAACTGGATGCCCCAATAGAGCTTTTTCCAAATCTTATTATGAATGTTATTTCAGATAAAAAAGTAACACAACAGCTACATTATATTATCAATAGAAATAAACATGGCATTTTTCATTTAGGAAGTAAAGATCTTGTACATCACGACGATTTCATAAAAGATTTAGTGTCTAAAATTGGCGCTAAAACCCCTAAATTCAAACTGGTTTACACAACAAATGACGACCGGTATTTAGCAGTATTACCAAAAGAAAATAAGCTTCCGAAACACCTTCAAATGTATAGTTTAGAACTGTTTGAAAATATGTTTTAATCTTTTATCTCTAATTATACTTGTTTTTTGTTGTAGCATTTTTATTTTTGTTAAACATTAGTTAGAACACACTAGAATCTATGGGAAGAGCATTTGAATTTCGCAAAGCAAGAAAAATGAAACGTTGGTCAGCAATGAGCAAGGCGTTCACACGAATTGGAAAAGACATCGTCATGGCTGTCAAAGAAGGCGGCGCTGATCCAGATAGTAATTCTCGATTAAGAGCCGTCATTCAAAACGGTAAAGCCGTAAACATGCCTAAAGATAATATTGAGCGTGCTATTAAACGTGCTAGCGATAAAAGTCAAGGCGATTATAAAGAGGTTTTATTTGAAGGTTATGCCCCTCATGGCATTGCAATTCTTGTTGAAACAGCGACAGACAATAATACACGTACGGTTGCTAATGTGAGAAGTTTTTTCAATAAATGTAATGGCAGCTTAGGAACATCAGGTTCTGTTGTATTTATGTTTGATCACAGCTGTAATTTTAGAATTAATGCAGAAGGATTAGACGTTGATGACATTGAACTTGAATTTATTGATTTTGGTGCTGAAGAAGTTTTTACTGACGATGACGGGATATTGATTTATGCTCCATTTGAAAGTTTTGGGGCAATACAAGCAGCTTTAGAAGATCGAAATATTGAAATACTATCTTCTGGATTTGAACGTATTCCACAGGTTACAAAGCCTCTAAACGAAGAGCAAGTTGCAGATGTTGAGAAATTACTAGAAAAGTTAGAAGAAGATGATGACGTACAAAACGTTTATCACACCATGCAAGAATAATTAAGAGTATTCTGGAATTTTACCCTTAATACCTTCAAAAAACGCACGCATACACTTAAAATCTGCTTCGATATCATCCGTAGGATAAAAGGGTTCGGAGAAACAATTTACTTTATTTTCAAAATCAAAAGACAACATAACTATGGGGACATTTGCTGTTTTTGCTATGTAATAAAACCCCGTTTTCCACTGTGTTACTTTTTTACGAGTGCCCTCAGGAGCTAATAACATTCGGAAGACTTCTCTGTTCTCGAACAAACGCGCTATAGCGTCAACTTGTTTTTCATTCGCATTACGATGAACCGGAGCACCGCCTAACACCCTAAAAAACCATCCTGTTAAAGGATTAAATAGTATTTTTTTTCCGACAAAATTAGCTTTCAACTTTAACATAGACCTCAAGAATACGCCTACATAAAAATCATGCCAACTGGTGTGAGGTGCGGCTATAAGTACTGTTTTCTTTACAGAATCAAAATCGCTAAAACCTGTTACCTTCCACCCTAATAAGCGGTGGTATATAAATTTTGAAATTCTATGCATAGTTACATTTTTGAATAGAGATCCTTTAATAAGGTTCTTGTGATAGTCGTCTTCCAATCTTTTCCTATAGCATTTTCCCATAAAGGCTCTAGACTTAAGGCCACATCAATCATAATATCAAATTCTTTGTCTGTGAGGTGTGCACAAATCCCTTTAGGTATTGAAATATTATGTTTGGCGGTCATTTGTTTAAACAACTTCACCCCTTCTGGATAAAATGACTCTAGGTGATCAAATACAATACAATTTCCAATGCCATGTTTTGTCCCTAACAAAAAAGACAAACCATAACTCATCGCATGGGCGACTCCAACTTGAGAATAGGCAATACTCATTCCGCCGTGCCATGACGCCATCATAAGTTTATCTTGACTCTCACTGGGCGTTAATGATCCTAAGAAAATTTCTTTACAAAGCTCTAAAGCAGTCTCTCCGTATGTTTTACTAAAAACGTTCAAATAGCTACCTGTTAAAGATTCTACACAGTGGATATAACAATCCATAGCAGTGTAAAACCATTGTTCTTTAGGAACACCTTCAGTGAGTTCTGGATCAAGAATGACTTGATCAAAAGGCGTATAATCACTATTGATTCCTAATTTTAAAGAAGGCCCCGTTAAAATGGTTGTTCGAGATACTTCGGCTCCAGTTCCTGAAATTGTAGGGATTCCGACATGATAAATTCCTTTTTGTTTAATCAAATCCCAACCTTGATAGTCTTGACTAAGACCATTATTAGTTAACATCAACGCTACTGCTTTGGCTAAATCTAAAAGAGAACCACCTCCGATTCCAATAATTCCAGATGGTAAAATACTAGAGCCTAAAACGATATTTTCTACCAAAGTATCAACTTGAGATGTTTTCGGTTCTTCTTCGGTGGAAATAAAAATAATTTGATCATCATATAAAAGAGGAATCTTGGCTAGAAAAGTTGGTTTTTTTTCAAATACATCATCTATCAAGAATATGAATGGTGCTCGTTCGTTGAGGCGCATTGGCGTAATAATCTCCCCTAACTGGGTGAAACTACCACGTCCAAAAACAACTTTGGAAACCATTGGAAAATTTTTAAAACTCATATTCATAACTAACTACTATAAGCCCATAAAATTATGGACGGTTTAAATTTTCTTGAAATTTTTCTGCAAAAAGTCCAATGTGATAGCCATCAACTAAGGCATGATTTGCACTAATTCCTACATTCATTAACAAGCGATCGCGGTCTTTATACGTTTTGCTAAAGGCGAATTTTGGTACGGAATCTTTAGTCCCCGAAAAAGGTTCCTTTTGTGATGTAAAACTAAACCACGGCAATGCAGAACAGTGGATACAATCTAATCCATTTACAGGCGGATAAAGCTCTGATGATTCATTAATACGTTGTTTCTCGCTTTCAATATTACTGTTGAAATCTTCAAAGTTTTCTGAATAATTAATAAAACTAAACCCAAAAGTGTTGTCGGCTCTTAAAAGCGTTGCAGACGCATTTATAACATCATATTCGAAAATTTCGTCGTCTATAATTCTATATTTCAAATTATCTACCACATTAATAGCTTTCATACAGTCGTGAAGATAGATCGCAAAAAAACTATGCATAGTATTTTTTGATTTTTTATAAGCTGCGCTCACATCAAAAGGAATTGTTACTGCAAAATAGGGATCAGCTAATGCATTAAAATGATTAAAGTGGTGTTTTCGATTCCAGCTGTCTAAATCTATTTTCTTCAATATCTACTAATTAAATTAATTCTTTTTCCATAAATGCTTGGCTCGTACTAAATCTTCTGGAGTGTCAATTTCCACGCCTTGAATATCAGTTTCTACCATTTTTATTTTTTTCCCAAATTCTAAATAACGTATACATTCTATTTTTTCTGAGGCTTCTAACATTTGCATTGGAAGTTGTGTGAAATCCAGCAAAGCTTGTTTTCTGAATGCATAAACACCCTTATGTTTAAAGTATTTGGTGTCAACCGATATATCTCTATGAAAAGGAATGGGACTTCTAGAAAAATACAATGCAAAATTGCGTTGATCTACAATGACCTTCACCGAATTAGGATTCTGTATCTCATCAGCATCTGTGATATGGACCATTAGAGAAGCGAGGTCAATTTCTTCTTTTTGATCATCTTTAAATACGCTTAAAACTTTTTGTAGGCTAACTTTTTCAGTAAAAGGTTCATCGCCTTGTACATTAACGACAATATCACAGTCTACGTCTTGTACGGCTTCTGCAATTCGATCACTGCCTGATTCATGCTCCTTTTGACTCCTGATGACATTGCCACCATGATTTTTAATTTCATCTGAAATAATATCGCTATCCGTTACGACATATACAGCACTAAATAGATTCGTTTCAACCGTAGCCTCATAGGTTCTGAGAATGACACTTTTACCCCCTAGGTCTTGCATCAGTTTTCCAGGAAAACGAGATGCACTATAACGAGCGGGAATCATTGCTATTATTTTCATTTGGTATTAAATTAATCGAATATCAAAAATACAAATTTTTTAAAGATTAAGTAATTGAAAAACCATATAACTTAAGCCTCAAAATAATCATCTTTAAAGCCTATTAAATATAGTTTTTCTTTAGCGCGTGTCATCGCCGTATAAAGCCATCTCAAATAATCCCGATCAATACCATTTGGTAAATAAGGCTGTTCTACAAATACCGTATTCCACTGCCCACCTTGAGATTTATGACAGGTAATTGCGTAGGAAAATTTTACTTGAAGTGAATTTAGATATTTACTCTTTTTAACGCCTAAAAACTTTTTGTAAGACGACGGTTCATCTTCAAAATCTTTTAAAATTTCTTGATATAATTTATTAGACTCTTCATAGGGTAACGAAGGGGTTTCTAGCTTGATAGTGTCCAACATCAAAACGGTTTCAAATGGACGCATTTTTGGATAATCTACCATTCGGATTTTAACTTCTGCAAAACGAAAACCGTACAATTCTTTGATGCTAAATATTTCTAGAACTTCTATAATATCACCATTGGCAATAAATCCAGCTTCGCTTGTTGGTTTTAACCAGAAGTAATTATTTTTAACAATCATTAAAAAATCTCCTGCTGTCAATTCATTTTCATTAAACAATATACGAGAACGAATTTGTTCATTATAAAGGTTTGCACGTTTATTAGAGCGTACAATTAGTGCCGTATCTTCATTGCCTAAATTGCTGTAAGCATCATTAATAGCATCTAAAATTTCATAGCCATCATTTAAACGAACAATATCTTTAAATCCATTGAGGTTAAACTCAAAAGAATCAAAAAATGAGTTTGAAATGGCCTCTCTTAAATTTGTCGCATTAAATAAAATTCCAGAGTCTTCGCCTTGACGCACGACTTCATCCAACTCCAAGCGGATGATCTCTTTGTTATAATTAAGCTCCAAATTAGATTCGTTTAAGGCTGGACTCAAATCGAGCTTCACTGGAGGTAACTGTGCCGTATCTCCAATAAGTAATAATTTACATTGAAAGCCAGAGTATACATATTGGATTAAATCATCCAAAAGCGCTCCACTTCCAAACAGTTTAGCTTGATTAGAAATATCAGAAATCATGGAGGCTTCGTCAACAATAAAAAGTGTTTTTTTATGCTTGTTTGGTGCTAAAACGAACGACATTTTACCATTTTTTTCAGCTCTAGGCGTATATATTTTTTTATGTATTGTAAAAGCTTCTTTTTGTGAATAGTTGCTAATTACCTTCGCTGCACGTCCAGTTGGCGCCAATAAAACAGCACTTTTTTGAACTTCCCATAAGTTTTTTACAAGCACACCAATAATTGTTGTTTTCCCTGTACCTGCATACCCCTTTAGAACAAAAAGTTCGTTTGCCTCTTTACTAAAAATAAAGTTAGAAAGTTGCTGTAAACCAATGTTTTGTTTGATTGTTGGTGTAAAAGGAAAACTGGTTTTTAATAGCTTGTAAAAGTCATTTGTGTTCATTGGATTGTGTAGCAAATATTTTTTTATTCAAATATAGAAATGATTTTTTGTAACATTCACTTTATTGAATAAAAAAAAAGTGTAGATTTGTCTATTAACAATTTATATACTCTATGATAATTTTTATACTAATCGTTGCTGTTATTTTAATGACCATTGGAATTGTTTATCTAATTGATAAATATGTGCCAAAAAAATATAAACCTTTTATTCTTGTTGGTCTGTGGACCCTCATTATATATTTAGGGTATATTACATTCATGTCTATTTATGGTGAAATTCAATTTAATCAATTGAAAGAAAAGCGCTACAAAGTAGTCATCGAAAATCTTAAAGATATTAGAGATTCAGAACTAGCACACAGAACCGTTACTGGACAATTTGAAGGCAACTGGGATAGCTTGGTTAAATTTATTGAAACTGAAAAATTTACAATTACCCAACGTAGAGATTCAACAGTTATCGACAAAGAACTGACCCGTATTTATGGCGTAGATACCACAAAAGATATTGTAATTATTGATACGCTTGGTTTTGTCCCTGTTAAGGACTCTTTATTTGGAGCGGATCCACGTTACAAAACAATGATGAATATTCCAACGTTGGAAGATGGTCAGAAGTTTGAACTCAAAGCTGGTCTTTTAGCGCAGAATGGCGTTAACATCCCTGTATTTGAAGCCTCTGTATCTAAACAAATACTATTGTTTGACCAAGATAAAAACTTAGTTGATCTTGAGTCAGAAGTCAAATCAGTAGAAGGTGTAAACGGTCCAACGCTTAAGGTAGGATCTATGGATGAAGTGAATACAAATGGAAACTGGCCAAAAAATTATTCTAAAGACCAATAACATATCAGCATCTAAATATGAATTGTCCATTCAAGTAAACTTGAGTGGACTTTCTTTTTTTGTTTTAAACTTAGAGACTTCTAAGGTTGCGTTTTTGAAATCCATTCCCTTTGAAAAAAAACAAACGCCTCAAAGCCTTTTAGACCGACTCACTCATAGTTTTAATAGTATAGACGAACTTCAAAAACATTTTTCTAAAGTAACCGTTATACACGATAATGAATTAGCAACACTAGTTCCTAAGCCCTTATTCGATGAAACGAATTTAGTAGACTACCTGAAATTTAATACTAAGATCTTAAAAACAGACTTTATCACTTTTGATAGCTTACAAATTGCAGATCTGAAGGTGGTATATGTTCCTTTGGTAAATATTAATAATTTTGTTTTTGAACGCTTTGGAAGTTTTGAATATAAACACAGTGCAACGGTTGTACTTAATCGTGTTTTGACTATAGAAAAAAACTCAAAATCATTGAAAATGTATATCAATGTTGAGCCGTCTCACTATGAAATTATAACTGTTGAAAACAATCACTTAAAGTTTTACAACCGTTTCGAATACAACTCCAAAGAAGATTTTATCTATTACCTTTTATTTACAGCAGAGCAATTACAGCTCAACCCTGAGGATTTCCCAGTAATCTTAATGGGGGCAATTGATGAAACTGATGAGATTTATCAGATTGTTTTCAAATATGTTAGAAACGTTAGCCTTTTACCTAAAGACGCCATGTTGTACAGTAACGGACCAAATTCTAATCATTTTACACTTCTAAACAGTTTATAATGCGCATCATATCAGGAACATTTAAAGCCAGACGAATTCTGGCGCCAAAAAAGCTACCAGTTAGACCAACAACTGATATGGCCAAAGAGGCCTTGTTTAATATTCTAAATCATCGCTATCACTTTCATGATATTGCTGTATTAGATCTATTTTCTGGTACAGGAAATATTAGTTATGAATTTGCTTCAAGAGGCACAGAATCTATAGTGGCAGTAGATCAAAATTTTCAGTGTACTAAATTTATTTCTCAGACTTCTGAAGGGTTTGAAATGCCTATCCAAGTCGTTAAAGCAGATGTATTTAAGTTTTTAGAAAAAACAAAACAACCCCAAACAATTATTTTTGCTGATCCTCCTTATGAACTTGAGCTTGAAAAGTTTTTAAAACTCGTTGAACTCGTATTTCAAAACGAGCTATTAGAAACGGATGGCGTTCTGATTATTGAACATTCCAAACAAACAAACCTTTCTTCTGCATCACAATTTACAGAAGTTAAAGGCTATGGAGGAAATCGATTTAGTTTTTTTGAAAATTAAAAAAAAAGCAGATCTATAAGCCGGATCCTGTATCACACAAGGTGTGACCCTTATCATTTATCTACATTTACTGTTGCCAGTAAACTTTAGCTGCCTACCCTTCAGCATCGCACGTGTCGCGCTCAAGCACTGATATACATGACATTGCACCCTATAGAGTTTACCTGGTTTCACTACAGCTTAACCTGTACATTCTTTCTGTTGCACTTTTCCTAGCCTCACGACTGGTGGCTGTTAGCCACTATAATACACTACGGTGTCCGGACTTTCCTCTTTTCGTTAAAAACGAACAGCGATAAGGCGATCTGCTTTGGGGCAAAAATACATAAATTGTTAATAACTCCTTTTAATTTTAAAGGGATTAATTTAGGCGTTACTAGATGAATTTTTAAATTTGTTTTTATAAGTTATATATGGAACCATTTATTGTATCGGCATTAAAGTATAGACCTCAAACATTTAAAGATGTTGTGGGCCAATCTGCAATTACCAATACATTAAAAAATGCCATCGATCAAAACCACCTTGCGCAAGCCTTATTGTTTACGGGACCAAGAGGCGTTGGTAAAACAACTTGTGCTCGTATTCTTGCCAAAATGATTAATAGTGAAGGTGCGGAACATGAAAATGAAGATTTCGCCTTTAATATTTTTGAACTCGATGCCGCCTCAAACAATTCTGTAGATGATATTAGAAGTCTCACAGACCAAGTTAGGATTCCTCCTCAAGTAGGCAACTACAAAGTCTATATCATTGATGAAGTACATATGCTATCAGCAGCCGCATTTAATGCTTTTCTAAAAACCTTGGAAGAACCGCCAAAACATTGTATTTTTATATTAGCGACTACTGAAAAACATAAAATCATACCAACCATCCTATCGCGATGTCAGATTTTTGATTTCAAACGAATCAATGTTACAGATGCTAAAAATTACCTGAAAGTCATTGCTCAAGAACAAGGGATTACTGCCGAAGATGATGCCTTACATATCATTGCACAAAAGGCAGATGGTGCCATGAGAGATGCCCTTTCTATATTTGATAGAGTGGTGAGTTTTTCTGGAAAAAACCTGACACGTCAAGCGGTAACTGAAAACTTAAATGTTTTAGATTATGACACCTTTTTTGAAGCTACCGATTTCATTTTAGCTAACAAAATACCGGAATTACTACTCCATTTTAACCATATCCTTTCTAAAGGATTTGATGGTCATCATTTCATTACAGGTTTAGCATCTCATTTTAGAGATTTATTAGTATGTAAAACCCCGCAAACTATTGAATTACTCGAAGTCGGGGATGATACTAAAAACACTTATAAGACACAATCAGAGTCCACTTCTCAAGCGTTTCTAATCAATGCTATTGAGCTTGCAAATAATTGTGATCTGAAATATAAAACCAGTAAAAATCAACGACTTCTGGTCGAACTTTGTTTAATGCAGCTTGCCTCTATCACTTTTGATGGAGAAAAAAAAAAGCCTAGCGGGTTTATAATTCCTGCAGCTTACTTTAGATCTAAGAATGTAACTGAGATTAAAGTTACTCGTCCAGACAACACTACAACACAACCAATTCAAGAGGAAATCAAAGAACCAACTGTAGTAGCTAAAAAAGTCGAGGAACCAAAAGCAGCATACACAAAAAAGCAATTGCCAACACCTGTTATAAAAAGCACACAGAGGCCCACTTCTGGTTTATCGCTTAGTAGTATTCGTAAGAAAAAAGAGCATCAAATTAAGCTCATGGAAGTCACGATAGATGAGGAAGACTTGCCAAATGACCCCTTTACTCTAGAAACACTTGTTAAATTTTGGAGTATTTTTGTCACCAAATTAGAAGCTGATGGTAAATATAATCTTGCTGCGATTCTTCAGATTGATACCCCAAAACTAATCAACGAAAATACAATCCGGTTAGAGTTTCCGAACACCACAAATAAAATTGAAGTTGAGCGTCAACAATTTGAATTATTACAATATTTACGAAAAGCGGTCAATAATTTTTCGATTACTTTAGATATTGTAGTCAATGAAACACTTGAAAAACAATACGCATATACGCCAGAGGATAAATATCAAAAATTAGTTGAAAAAAACAAAAATATAGAGCTTTTACGCAAAACATTTGATTTAGACTTATAAGTTATGCTTGGATTAAAATTACCTTCAGACCCACGCTGGGTAAACATCGCTGAAAAGAATTTGGAAGCTATTTTATCGGATCATGCCTTTTGTGAACAAAAAGCAGCCAGTACTGCAATTTCATTGATCGTAAGTTTTCCAGAATACACAGAACTTGTTCAAGAAATGATAGCGTTAGTCGAAGAAGAAATGAGCCATTTTAAAATGGTTCATGATTTAATTTTAGATCGTGGATTTACTTTAGGTCGTGATCGAAAAGATGACTATGTATCAAAATTACTACAGTTTTTTCCTAAAGGTGGAAGCCGTACAACCCAGCTGGTACACCGTTTACTTTTAGCAGCCTTAATAGAAGCTAGAAGCTGTGAACGATTTCGACTCTTATCCGAACACTTAGAAGACAAAAAACTCGCTAAATTCTACAGAAAATTAATGATTAGTGAAGCCAATCATTACAGTTCATTTTTAGGATTTGCCAGACAATATGGCGACCGTAAAGAAGTGGATCAAAAATGGGATGCCCTTTTAGAATTTGAAGCGAAAATCATGAAAACATTGAGTGTCGATAAAACGATACACGGCTAATTGAAACCCTAAGGCGTCAAATTTTTAGGAAATAGCTTAAATTCAATAGTTCCTTTTGAGCAGTTACTCCAAGACTTTGTTTTAAAATTTATTTTAACAATCCCACAAGTAGGAATATTATCTATGTGCTGATCTCCTTTTTGGTTGACAAGCGCTGTTAATGCATTATTATGTCCAAAAATAAACACATTTGAAAGTTTTGGATTTAGGGTTATAATAAATGCCTCTACACTTGAACCACTAAAATCATATAATTCTTCTAAATACACCACTTGTGTTTCAGCAGAAACGGCATTTCTAAGAAAAAAATTACAAGTTTCTCGGGTGCGTTTTGCAGAACTACAAAATACGGCATCGGGATGAAATGATTTTACAATATCAAGAGATGACATAAATTCGGCATCAAATAAACCTCTTTTATTAAGCGGTCGTTTTTCATCTGGAAGTTGATACTCCCAAGATGATTTTGCATGACGAATAAAGGTTATAGATTTCATGAGTATTTAAGGCGATAAACGTTCTATTTTCCATGAAAAATTAGCTTGTAGCTGGTAGCGAATTCGATCATGAAGACGATTGGCTCTACCTTGCCAAAATTCAATTTCGATGGGCTTAACAATAAACCCTCCCCAAAATTCAGGACGAGAAATTGTTTTGGTTTCGTATTCTGATTCTAATGCTTTTAATTTATTTTCTAAAACTCCTCTATTAGCAATCACAGTACTTTGATGCGACGCAATGGCTCCCAATTGGCTGCCTTTTGGTCGAGATTCAAAATAGTCATCGCTTACGTTTTTAGCAATTTTTTCGACTGTACCCTTAATAATAACTTGACGTTCAGCTGTTACCCAATGGAATGATAGACATACATTTGGATTTTTAGCCATCGCTTTTCCTTTTTCACTTTCATAATTGGTATAGAATATAAACCCTTCATGTGTGTATTTTTTTAGGAGTACTACCCTGTTTTTAGGATAACCGTCTAAGCCTAGTGTTGAAATGGTCATGGCATTGGTTTCACCATTTTGAAAATGTGTATCCACCTCATGAAACCAACTCTGAAATAGCTCCATCGGATTGTCAGAAATAGAAGTCTCTAAAAGTGCTCCTTTTTCATATGATTTACGGTAGTCACCTAAGTCGTTTTCCATAATATTATATTCTTGGTCAAATTTACATAAATATAAACAGTTTTTATGGCGTTGAATTATTAAATTTGAATATTGACTAATTATAGTTTTATGATATATGGTAGCCTAATTTCTGGAGTGATTTTAATATTAATAGGGTTTATTGCTAAGAATAACCCCGATTTAATTGCAGGTTACAACGCTTTATCTCAGGAAGAAAACGATAAAATTGACACGGTTAAATTAACGAGTATTACCCAAAAACATATGATGTTTACAGGACTAAGTATTGTTTGTGTTGGTCCTGTTTTATCACTTTTAAATGTTGATGAAAAAATTCATTTATATATCATAATTAGTTTAATTGCCATTGGAACCACCATGCTTATCATTCAATCTAATCGATTAAAACCAAAGAACTAAAAAAAGGATTCGTTAAATACACCTCATGTTTAATATTATTAAAAACAAAACAGCATCAACTAATAGGATAAACGTTAGTAATTTGTATTTTTGTTAAAACCTCTTAAAGAGCAATGGCTAGAAAATCAACACACAAAACTACCCAAAAACGTTTCTCAAAAATTAATTTTACTCTCACAAATTCTCAACGATTGGTGATGGGAAGTTTCCTTGTGATTATTGGTATTTTGTTGTTTATAGCGCTCCTCTCCTATTTATTCACAGGAGAAAGTGACCAAACTATTCTTGGCGATTTTACAAACCGATCTATTGAAACCAACAACTGGCTTAGTAAAGTAGGCGCTTGGATCAGTCATTTATTGATTTATAAAGGGTTTGGAATTTCCTCATTTTTATTTTCTGGTTTACTACTATTAACAGGGATTTCCGTTTTGGCAAACTCCTCTAAGAAACGCTTGTGGCGAAATTGGTTTTGGGGAACGCTTATTATTATTTGGGGAGCTTTGGTTTTTGGATTTGCTTTTGAAACGGCACCAAAATTAGGCGGCACCATTGGATTTGAATTAAATATACTATTGCAAGACTATGTTGGTAAAATTGGAACTGCTCTTTTACTGGTGTTTGGTTTTATCGTATATATTGCGTTACGTTTTAAAATTGGCCCACAACACATTGCACGCCTTTTTACACGCACAAAAAATGAACTCAAATCTGAACTTTCAGAAGATAGTCTAACAACTTCTATAGCAGTTGACAATAGCTTATCAGATGAAGCGGAAGATATAAAGTCATCATTTGAAATTCCACTTGAAAACCTAGAGCCTACCATTTCAAAACACTCTAGTATTGATTCTCCGAGTACTTTAGAAGTTACCCCCCCTAAAGAAGAGGCCAATATAGAAGATGAGCCTCTAGAAATGAAAATCGAAAAAAGTATAGAAGAGCCCTCCGAAACCGACAACCTCGCTGCAAAACTAGTTGAAGACTTTGGAGAAGTAGATCCTACCTTAGAATTGTCTAAATTCAAATTCCCATCTTTAAATTTACTCAAAAAATACGATACGGAAGGAATTACCATCAACCAAGAAGAGTTAGAGGAAAACAAAAATAAAATTGTTGAAACGCTCAATAATTATAAAATTGGAATTGCTAATATCAAAGCGACCATTGGACCAACTGTGACACTTTATGAAATTATACCTGAAGCTGGAGTTAGAATTTCAAAAATAAAAAATTTAGAAGATGATATTGCGCTTTCATTATCTGCTTTAGGTATTCGTATTATAGCACCAATTCCTGGACGTGGTACAATAGGTATTGAAGTTCCAAACAAAAATGCGACGATCGTTTCTATGCACTCTGTAATCGCTTCTCAAAAATTTCAGAAATCTGAAATGGAACTTCCAATTGCTTTAGGAAAAACAATCAGTAATGAGACCTTTGTAGTCGATTTAGCTAAAATGCCACACCTCCTTATGGCCGGAGCTACAGGTCAAGGAAAATCGGTTGGACTAAATGCAGTACTAACTTCCTTACTTTATAAAAAACATCCTGCAGAAGTTAAATTTGTTTTAGTCGATCCAAAGAAAGTAGAATTGACACTTTTTAATAAAATTGAACGTCATTATTTGGCAAAACTTCCCGATAGCGAAGATGCTATCATTACCGATAACACGAAAGTTATCAATACCTTAAATTCATTATGTATTGAGATGGATAACCGTTATGAGATGCTTAAGAATGCATTTTGTAGAAATATAAAAGAATATAACGAGAAATTCAAAGCGCGGAAACTCAACCCAAATGATGGGCATAAATTCTTACCTTACATTGTTTTGGTTGTTGATGAGTTTGCCGATTTAATTATGACAGCCGGTAAAGAAGTTGAAACCCCAATTGCCCGTCTGGCACAGTTGGCTAGAGCTATTGGAATTCATTTAATTGTAGCCACACAAAGACCATCAGTTAATGTGATTACAGGAATTATTAAGGCGAATTTCCCTGCTCGTATTGCATTTCGAGTAACTTCAAAAATTGATTCACGAACAATATTAGATAGCTCTGGAGCAGACCAACTGATTGGTCGAGGAGATTTGTTATACACCCAAGGAAACGACATGGTTCGCATTCAATGTGCTTTTGTTGACACACCAGAGGTTGAGAAACTTACAGATTATATTGGTTCACAAAAAGCCTATCCAAGTGCTTATTTATTGCCCGAATATATTAGTGAAGACTCTGGCACAAGTCTTGATAATAACATCAATGAAAGAGATCAACTCTTTAGGGAAGCAGCTGAAGTTATTGTCACCGCACAACAAGGATCAGCTTCTTTGTTACAACGAAAATTAAAACTTGGATATAATAGAGCTGGAAGATTAATAGATCAATTAGAAGCTGCTGGTATTGTTGGACCGTTTGAAGGCAGTAAAGCAAGACAAGTACTCGTTCCTGATTTTCTAGCGCTTAACCAATTATTGGATCAAGAAATTGAATAAATTATGAAAAAAATTATCGTATTTATTATAACTATGAGTAGCATAGGTTTTCAAGCTCAAAACAGTGAGCTTGAAGCAAAAACCTTACTAGATCAGGTTAGTGCCAAAGTCAATAACTATGAAAATATGGTACTTGATTTTAAGTATGTGTTAGATAATAGCGAAGAAAATATTCATCAAGAAACAAGAGGAGATGTGACTTTAGTAGGTGATAACTATCTCTTAAATATTCTTGGAATTACAAGAATATTCAACGGAGAAAAACTGATAACCATCAGTCCAGAAGATGAAGAAGTTACAATTTCTACTCAAAACGCTGCAGAAGAAAACACCATCACACCAAGCCAATTACTTTCATTTTATGAAGAAGGGTATGCTTATGAAATGGATATCATTCAAAACAAAAAAGGTCGAAAAATTCAATATATTAAATTAACGCCCATAGATTCAAATGCGGAAATTAAGTATGTTTTATTGGGGATTGACATAAATACAAAACATGTTTATAATTTAATCGAAATTGGAAGTAACGCTACCAAAACTACATTAACCATTAATTCATTTAAAACAAATCAACCCTTACCTAAGTCCTTATTTGTCTTTGACGCTTCAAAATACAGTGACTATTTTATTAATAATTTAGATTAAGGTTCCCTTTGAAAATTTTAGATCGTTATATACTAAGCACCTATTTAAAAACATTTATCAGTGTATTTACAATTCTGATGATGATTTTTATATTGCAATCCGTTTGGGTGTATATTTCAGAATTAGCAGGAAAAGAGTTAGAGATAGAAATCATTCTTAAATTCTTACTGTATGTTTCCCCAAGAATCGTGGTTTTAGTTTTACCGCTTACTATTTTGCTCGCATCCATAATGGTTTTTGGAGGGTTTGCAGAGAATTATGAATTTGCTGCTATGAAATCTACAGGAATCTCTCTTCAGCGTGCTATGAAAAGTTTGAGTGTATTTATTGTGTTTTTGGCAGTGATTAGTTTTTTCTTTGCTAATAGCGTGATTCCATTGGCTGAATTTAATTTTTATAGCCTTCGAAGAAATATTGCTAAGGTAAAACCCGCCATGGCTATTGCCGAAGGACAGTTTAATCAATTGGGGAACATAAACATCAAAGTTGCTGAAAAAAGCGGTGAAAATGGAGAATTTTTAAAAGATGTTATTATTCACCAAAAAAAGGGTTCCTATAACGGAAACTTTACCGTTATTAAATCTAAAACTGGAGAATTTGTGAGTGATGAAACTTCAAATGTTTTACAGCTTATTCTTTTTGATGGTAACTATTATGACGAAATTCAGTCTGCTGACTACACAAAACGCACCAAAAACAGACCGCAAGTAAAAAGTACGTTCGATAAATATATTATCAATATTGATGCCTCTCAATTTAATGATATCGATTTTTCAAAAAAAGAATCAATTACAAAACACACAATGCTGAATGTAGTAGATTTAGATACCGCTATTGATTCATTGTACACCAAAAGAGGAATACAATTGACCAACTTCTCAAAAACAATGTTAAAAAAGACAAATCAATACGCATTAAACCTCAATTACAAAACATGCGAACTTGATTCCTTAACTGAAGTAGTTGACATCTTAAATTTATTTAGTGACCGCAAAAGAATTCAATTAATTGAATTAGCATCAAGCTCTGTAGAAAAAGCTAAAAAAGACTTGAAAAGCAGATCAAGAACCATGCTAATTTCTCAAGTTAACATCAATAAACATATTGTGGCATTTCATGATAAGTTTGCTCTAGGTCTCTCGTGTATCATTTTATTTTTTGTTGGTGCCCCTTTGGGCGCACTTATTCGAAAGGGTGGAATTGGACTTCCATTAATTATTGCAATACTTATATTTTTAACTTATCATTTTATTAGCTTATTTGCCAAAAACAGTTCTGAGGACAGTAGTATTGACCCTGTTTTGGCCGCTTGGTTATCATCATTAATACTACTACCTTTTAGCATATACTTAACCAGTCGAGCTACAAAAGACCGTGCTTTAGTTGATGTTGATAGTATTTTAATTCCTTTAAAGCAGTTGGTTGTATCAAAATCTGATACGACACTTATAAATAATCAAATCACTACTTCTGAAGAAGTGGCTGAACTAGATACTTATGAGAATGATAAATTGATTGACGTCGTTAAAAATTTCCGTCAGCATAATCGCTCATTAAATTATAAACAAACTGCGTTAACTATACTAAATTCAAGAGGAATCAGTGAACTAGAACTAAAGATGAGTGGACATTTGTCGAACCTAAACTATGAAAGTGCAACACAGCATTATATAGATTTTAAAGAAAATTCTAAATTAGGACTGGCATTAAATATAGTAACGATTACTTTAGGATTAGGAGGTGCGATTTTAAATAATAACGAATTCCCTGTTATTGGCAAAATTTTAACTACAATAGCCATTGTCTCCCTGATATTCTTTTTAATTGTATTTCAAAAAACAATATCTAAACAGTCTGATTTTTACAAATTAATAGAAATAAAATTCTTTAAGAAATCTTTTGTTTCTATCCTTTTGGGGATGCCCCTATTTTATTTTTATAGAATGTATTTTATTAAGAAAATGGAAGAAGATTTAAATAAAATAGCGTAACGATTGATTTACTTATAATATCTTTACAAAAAAATTAAAATAATGTCCATCACAGAACAAAATTCACAAGCAAAAACTGAGTTAAATAGTATTGAAGATGCTATTAATGATATTCGATTAGGCAAAGTAGTTGTGGTCGTTGATGATGAAAACAGAGAGAATGAAGGAGATTTTATTGCTGCGGCTGAAAAAGTAACGCCAGAAATGATTAATTTCATGGCCTTACATGGACGTGGTCTTATTTGTGCTCCGCTTACTGAAACTCGATGTGATGAATTGGATCTTAACATGATGGTTCAAAATAACACAGTACTTCACAATACTCAATTTACTGTTTCTGTTGATTTGATTGGAAAAGGATGTACAACAGGAATCTCTACCTCAGATCGCTCTAAAACAATTAAGGCCTTAGTAGACCCTTTAACAAAAGCTCATGACTTAGGGCGGCCAGGACATATATTTCCGTTAAAGGCAAAAAATGGTGGTGTATTACGTCGTACAGGGCATACAGAAGCTGCGGTAGATTTAGCACGTTTAGCGGGATTTGAACCTGCTGGTATTTTGGTTGAAATTCTAAATGATGATGGCACCATGGCACGTTTACCAGAGCTAAGGAACGTAGCTAAGAAATTTGATTTAAAAATAATTTCTATTGAAGATTTGGTCGCCTACCGAATGGAACACGATTCTTTAATTAAGAAAAAACAAGATTTTCAAGTTGAAACGCGTTTTGGCGATTTTAGACTAAGAGCCTATCAACAAACTACAAATGATGCTGTTCATATTGCCCTAACGAAAGGCACTTGGGGCACTAATGAAACGGTTCCAACACGAATCAACTCCACACTTGTTAATAATGATATTTTAGGCACACTGACAAATAATGCAGACAAACAGTTAGATGGCATGTTTAAGCTTATAAATAAGCACGGAAAAGGGGCTATTATATTTATCAATCAGAGTAATCAACCTGCAAACCTTTTGAAACGTTTAGAAATTGTGAAAAACACTCAACAAAAAGGAACAGTGACCAAAGCGCCGACCATAGTAATGGATACTAAAGATTTTGGTATAGGCGCACAAATACTACACGATCTGAATATTCATAAACTAGGGCTGATTTCTAATAGCGAACAAACCAAACGTGTTGGAATTATAGGCTACGGATTAGAAATTGTTGACTATATTAAATACTAAGACGTAATTTCACGAATCAATGTGGCCATAGTTTGTGCCCTTTGCTTTACCTCTGCTTCTGTCCATGATAATTTTATCAAGCATGATATATTTCTTCCTATAAAGTGATCAGATTTTTCAAAGGTTTTATCTGTTAAGTACGACAAACCGTTTTTTACCTCTTGACTTAAAGGAAATAGTGATTTTTGTTTTTTAAGATGATCCCATTTACGAATGTAATGCCAGTTATTATCAAAATAATGAAAGCACACATCGATTCCATTGGTTTTAAACGCCTCACTTACTTTTCGGGCGGTCTCTAAATCGTCTAAAAAGAAATTTAGAAACGCATAACTTTCTACGCCACCTTCAGGGATTGTTCTGAAGGTAACACCATCTAATTTTGACAATTCAGTTCTGATGATTGTATAATGAGCTTTCTGAATGGCTAAAAATTCATCCAAGCGTTTGAATTGTGCAACGCCGACAGCAGCATTCAGTTCTGATATTCGAAAATTATAGCCTAAGACAGGATGAGTTTCTGCTCCTCTATCGGATCCCTGATGGTCATGACCATGATCACTAAACTGATCTGAATGGGTATGAAATTTCTCGTTGTTTGTAATTACAACTCCGCCTTCACCACATGTTACTGTTTTGACAAAATCGAACGAAAAACACCCTAAGTCTCCAATAGTTCCCAAAGCTTTTCCTTTGTAGGTTCCGCCTATGGCTTGACATGCATCTTCTATAAGAAATAAATTGTGTTTGTCACTTATGTACTTTAGAGCATCTAAATCCGCCATGCTTCCGCACATATGTACGGCCATAATAGCTTTAGTCTTTGGAGTAATCGCTGCTTGAACAGCATTGGCATCCAACGTTAAGGTATCGTCAATATCCACAACTACAGGGATGGCTCCGAGCATTAAAATTGCTTCAAAACTTGCGACAAAAGTAAAACAAGGCATGATGACTTCATCTCCAGCACCCACACCAGATGATGCTAGTGCTAAACTCACCGCAGCAGTTCCACTTGATAAAAGTTGAGCATGATTTACGTCAAATCGAGATTGAATAGCGTGTTCTAATTCTTTAGCTTTCCAATGGCCTTGACGCATACCATCAAATCCATAACGCATCAAAACACCACTATCTAAAACATCATTTACTTCTTTACGTTCAGCAGGACCAAACAGCTCAAATCCAGGCATAGTGTTGTTATTTAATTTCTATAATTGAATCCTCTAGAGGTTTACGTACTTTATGCATTGTTGAAAACATATCATCTTGGGCACGATACCCAATTGGCATCACTAATACTGATCGTAAACCTTGTGCATTGAGTTTGAAATAGCGGTCGTATTGTTCGGGATCAAATCCTTCCATTGGACACGCATCAATTCCTTGAGTGGCACATACCGTCAACATATTTCCCATTGCTAAATAAGCCTGTTTTGCACCCCATTTAAAAATATCATCATCAGATTTAGACTCAAAACTGCTAATGACACTCGATCGAAACGGGCTCAAAACGGCGTCTGGAGTATTATTAATAGAAATGATGCGGTCAAAAAAGGCTCTAATGTAGGCTTCATCAATTGTAGTTTCTACACAAAATACACATAAATGAGAGGCCTGCCCTACTTGCTTTTGATTACTAGATAGCGGCACCAATTCATTTTGAATTGATTTATTATTAACTATAAGCAATTTTACAGGTTGAAGTCCATAAGAGCTTGCGGTAAGATTAAACGCGTTTTTTAGTATCTCAATTTTTTCATCTGAAATAATCGCCTCAGAATCAAATTTTTTAGTGGCGTAACGCCATTCTAAGGCCTTAATAATGTCCATATTATTGATTTTTTTTCAAAAGTATATAATTTTAAAACAGTTTGACAAAAATTGGTCTTAATAAATGCTTAAAAATTTGAAGTTTATTTTTTTTTAAAATAATTACTAAAAGTATTTGTTAGAACTAAAAACCCTTTTATATTTGCAGCCCATTGGAGAATTGGCAGAGTGGTCGAATGCGGCAGTCTTGAAAACTGTTGAGGGTCACACCTCCGGGGGTTCGAATCCCTCATTCTCCGCTAACCCTAGTAATCATATGATTGTTAGGGTTTTTTTGTATTCGAATTTAATAATGTTATACTCCCATTTTTTTCAGTAAGAATCATAATTGTTTTTAACGATATAATTAGGTTATTAAATGAAAATTACTTTACTTTTGCAATCAAATTTAAATTTAACTATTATGAAAAAATTACTTTATTTATTAAGTATTGTGTTAGTATTTGCATGCGGTAGTGACGACCCTACTCCTGCAACAACAGATTACACAGATCCAACTAGCGAGACTACTGACTTCAATGTAACTGGAACTGTAGCAGATCAAACACCTGCAGAAGCTAAAAAAATAATTTATGGAAAATGGGATCTTTCTGGAACACAACGTGTGACAGCAAATTCATGTTCGTTTAATTTTATTGAATTTACAGACGATATGTTTATCATGAGCTTTATAGTAAGTGGAGAACCTATAACATTTTCTGGAGCTTATGTTTTAAATGAAGATTCCGATGGTACTGTATCTAGTGTAGATTTAAATCTTGATCTTGAAGGAACACAAACTACAGTTGCAACCTTAACAGATGTTGTGGTTACAGAAACTGACGATACACTTAGTGCGACATTTAATATCGCATTGAATATTCCAGAAGGCTATGAATACTATGAAATATGTAATGGTCTTGATGGCGATTATGAGTGTGACAAAGAAGAGCCTATGGAGGAAAGTACTACATCTGCTGAAGGTTCAAACCATGATAAATTAATTAGAACTTGGAACTTTGTAAGTCGATACCAATTCAATGAAGATGTTTCTGATGAGTGGTATGAAGACACTTGTATCATAGAAAATGAAGATGGTGAAGAGGACACTTACATAGAAGACTGTACAGCAGCAACTGCTATAAGCATTTCGATTTCAGCCTATGGAACTTATACGTTCACTTGGACTGGAAGTAACCAAGGCGTTAAAACAGAAACAGACATTTGGCGATGGTCAGATGATACTCAAACTGCTTTTCTAGTAGGACAAGACGAAATAGTGATTTCTATTGAAACATTGACTGAAACTTCTGCAGTGTTCACTGAAGATGATGAATACTATGAAGGAGATGATGATTTAATTACTTATACATTTTCAGCAAATTAATACATCTATTATTTTTTAATATTAAGAGGCTACTTGAAAAGGTAGCCTCTTTTTTTTGCCAATTCAGAAAATATAAAATCACTTTATTATATTTGTTAAAATACCATGCTGAAACCATCAGCATGAAAAAATTAATTTTAAACTCAAAATATAGTATCAAAAAACAAACTAATGAAGTGGAATAATGCCTTAAAAGATTTTGCTTTATACTTGAAAATTGAACGCGGTATGTCTGAACATACTGTCAACAATTACAGCTTAGATGTTCAGAAATTGGTTCAGTACCTTGAAGTGCATGATATGTCGTTAAGTCCGCTTCAAATCACTTCGGAAGATATTCAAAGCTTTATTTATAAGATGGCAAAAGAAATCAACCCTAGAACACAATCACGGCTTATTTCGGGTTTGCGAAGTTTTTATGATTATTTGATTTTTGAGAACTACTGTACTTCTAATCCACTAGAACGCATCGAGGCGCCAAAAATAGGTCGTAAATTACCCGATACCCTTTCGGTTAATGATATTGATCGTATTGTGGCTACTATTGATTTAAGCAGCCCTCAGGGTGAACGCAACCGTGCAATTATAGAACTCTTATACAGTTGCGGGCTACGTGTGAGTGAACTTACGGCACTAAAAATTTCGGATTTATTTTTTGATGAAGATTTTATTAAGGTTACTGGAAAAGGCAACAAGCAACGCTTTGTTCCTATTGGCGCATTAACCCAAAAATACATCAATTTATATAAAGACCATGTTCGTGTTCAAATGAAAATTGAAACCCCTTTTAATGACACCTTGTTTTTGAACCGTAGAGGAAAGCAACTCAGCAGAGCAATGATTTTTACGATTGTCAAAAAGGCGGCCGAAGAAGCAGATATTCAAAAAAATATTTCACCACATACGTTTAGGCATTCCTTTGCAACTCATCTGCTTGAAAATGGGGCCGATTTAAGAGCTATTCAAATGATGTTAGGCCATCAGAGTATTACAACCACCGAAATTTATATGCACGTGGATAAAAGCCACTTAAAAGAGGTGGTACATAAATTTCACCCTAGATCCTAAAAAAGCAGCCCGAAAGCTGCTTTTTCTAAGTATAAAATTAAATATTTATTTCGCAATATTTACTGCACGGGTTTCACGTATAACGGTCACCTTTACTTGCCCTGGATAGGTCATATCCGTTTGAATTTTTTGAGAAATTTCAAATGATAAGTTGCCTGCTTTATCATCAGATACTTTTTCACTTTCTACAATCACACGAAGTTCACGACCTGCTTGAATAGCATAGGCCTTCTGAACACCACTAAATCCAAACGCAATTTCTTCTAAATCTTTTAGACGTTGAATATACGAATCCAAAACTTGACGTCTTGCCCCAGGACGTGCACCGGAGATAGCATCACATACTTGTACAATTGGAGACATTAACGATTTCATTTCAATTTCGTCGTGGTGAGCTCCAATAGCATTACAAACTTCTGGATTTTCGCCATATTTTTCGGCCCATTGCATTCCTAAAATTGCGTGTGGCGTTTCCATATCTGCTTCGGCATCTGGTACTTTTCCAATATCATGAAGAAGTCCTGCCCGTTTAGCAAGCTTAGGGTTTATACCTAATTCTGCTGCCATAACCCCACAAAGTTTAGCAACTTCTCTAGAGTGTTGGAGCAAATTCTGGCCATAAGACGAACGGTATTTCATACGTCCTACAGTTTTAATTAATTCAGGATGTAAGCCGTGGATTCCTAAATCGATCACCGTTCGTTTTCCAACCTCAATAATTTCTTGTTCTATTTGTTTTTGCGTTTTACGTACAACTTCCTCAATACGGGCGGGATGAATACGGCCATCGGTAACTAGTTTGTGTAAGGATAAGCGTGCAACTTCTCTTCGTACCGAATCAAAACAAGATAATATGATGGCTTCTGGTGTATCATCAACAATAATTTCAACGCCAGTAGCAGCTTCAATAGCTCTAATGTTACGCCCTTCACGACCGATAATACGCCCTTTGACATCGTCCGATTCAATATTAAATACAGACACACAATTATCAACTGCTTCTTCTGTTCCGATGCGTTGAATGGTGTTAATAATGATTTTCTTGGCATCTTGTTCTGCTGTCAATTTAGCTTCTTCTAATGTGTCTTGGAGATACACCATCGCATCATTTTTAGCTTCAGATTTTAAGGACTCTACAAGTTGATGTTTTGCATCTTCTGCAGAAAGTCCAGAAATCACTTCAAGCTGTTGAATTTGGCTTTTATGAGCTTTATCGACTTCGTCTTTTCGTTTATTTAAAATTTCTAAACGGTGGTCATAATCTTTGATTTTAGATTCAATATCTGCAGAAAGTTTTTTATTCTTTGAGAGCTCAGAGGAAATTTGAGATTCTTTGTCTCGAGTACGCTTTTCAGCCTCCCCCATTTTCTTTTCTCTAGATGAAATGACTTGTTCATGTTCCGATTTTAGTTCTAGAAACCGCTCTTTGGCTTGAAAAATCTTATCTTTTTTTGCTGACTCTCCATCGGATTTTGCTTTTGAGATAATTGAATTTGCTTCTCGTTTTGCATTTTTAGTGAGTTGTGATGCGTTGCTTTTTTCACGGACTTTAGATATTGCTAATCCTAAGACGAGTCCTAAGACCGCTGCTCCTAAAGCAATGAGTATAATGTTGGATTCCATAGTTGATAGTTTAATTTAAAAAAAAAGCCTACATCAATCTTGTTTTTGTATAAACTCCATAAATACAAGATTTAGAGTTGAAAAGCTGATCAAGGATCTGTAACAAGACAGCATGCTTTTACAACTTAAACGCACTCCTTTTTAAAGAATTTCCGTTGAGTTTATCAAAAAAGTGATCAATATAGGCAGTAACCTAATTTTATTTAAAGAACGTTGTCGTTTAAATGGGCATCTAATAATTCGTCAACTGCAATCAGACGGGATTCTAAATCTTCATTTAAACTTGTATTATCTATAGTTTTTTGTTCGTTTTGATTTGCAAATTGTAGGGCACACATGGCCAATACATCTTGCTTATCTTGAACAGAGTAACTTTTCTCAAATTGTTTTATTGTTGTATCAATTTTTTGAGCGGCTAAACGAAGCCCTTCTTCTTGATCGGGAGTGATAGTCAATGGATATACTCTATTGGCTATGGATAATTTTATTTTTAACCGTTCACTCATAGACTGCAATCTTTAATCCGATAACTTTGATACACAATCATCGATTTCTTTGATTAAAGTATTAATTTTAAGCTTTGTTTCTCTTTTACTTTCGTCACTGCCAAGGATTGAATTTGCAAATTTTAGCGTGCTATAATCGTCTTCTTTTTTTTGAAGCAATTCCAATTGCTTTGAATTTATAGCAGTTGCTTTGAGTAATTCATCTTTTAAAAACGTATTGTCTTTTTTTAATTCAGTTATTTGATGCAAAACACGTTGCACTTTTTTCTCTAAAGAATTGACAATTAGTTCGACTTTACTCATTTACAGTTTTCAATACCTATTTCACAAATTTAACATTCCATATTAAATAACGCAATTGTTTTTACTTAAATTTTAATTTATTTGTAGATGCACTGATCGCTGCGATTTTTATTTTTCTATTCTCGTTCAATTTTATAATTTAGCATCCTAACCTTGTTTATGAAAGTTATTTTATATTTTTTATTTATTAGTATTTCATTTTGTAATGGTCAATCCCCCTATCCTCAAAATTATTTCACAAGCCCTCTAGATATCACGTTAGTTGTGTCCGGAACTTTTGCGGAACTCCGTTCCAATCATTTTCATTCGGGGTTGGATTTAAAAACTAAAGGCACAGAAGGCTTATCCTTACGTACTGCTGCAGCTGGCTACGTAAGTAGAATTAAAATTTCAAGATATGGCTATGGCAAAGCATTGTACATCACCCACCCTAACGGCTATACAACGGTTTATGCACATCTTCAAAAATTTTCGCCAAGCATTGAAGCTTACGTTAAAAAACAACACTACAAAAAAGAATCCTTTGAATTAGAATTGTTTCCTAAAATGGAGGACCTTAAGGTTTTTACTAAGGATACTATTGGTTATTCAGGGAACACAGGAGGTTCTGGAGGACCTCATCTTCATTTCGAAATTAGAGATAAACAAGAGCGCCCAATAAACCCCATGCTGTTTGGCATAGACATAAAAGACACCACAAAACCTATAATTTATGAATTATTTGGCTATCCATTTTCTGAAACAAGTCATATAAATGGGGAAACTTCTAGAGTAAAAATTAGGATTATAAAATTACCAAATGGTCAGTATAAATCCGAACAGATTACGGCGTATGGAAAGATAGGATTTGGAATCATAAGCACAGACCAACAAGACTTAGCATCCAATAAAAATGGGTTAAGTTTTATAAAGACAACTTTTAATGGTTCAAAAAGTCTAGAAGTTGATTTTAAGCGGTTTACATTTAACGAAACTAAACATCTCAACCGCTATATTGACTACACCTATTTTGTTGAAACAAAAAAACGAATTCAAAAACTATTCATACAACAAAATAATCCGTTATCACTTCTAAAAAACCATACCTCACAAGGAGTTGTAACAGTAAAAGACACTACCAATTCTATTTATAAGGTCACTGTAAGTGATTATAAAGGTAACCAATCCGAGTTAAGTATTCCAATAAAAGGGCTCAAAAAAGAATTACCTAAAAGAACTGAACCTGAAAAAAATAATCTTCAACACATTAATGCTTCAGAAGAAACTATTTTGGAAAAAGATCATGTAAGCGTTGAAATTTATCGCAACACGTTTTACGAAAACGTTGCTATCAATTTTGAAGTTATAAATGACACTTTAAAACTTCACAAACCAATTATCCCTTTACAAAAATCAATGGTTATACATTTTGACATTAGTCAATATAAAGGCGTTGATAAAGACAAATTATTTATAGGAAGTGTGTCTCGTTTTGGTGGTAAACTTTATTATGTGCCTACTAAAAAACGTGGAGATAAATTGATTGCTCGTACTAAAAATTTAGGAGAATACACTCTAGGTATTGATGATGAAAATCCAAAAATAAAGGCAATAAATTTTAAAAATGAAAGTTGGATAAGTAACCATCGATATTTAAAACTTAAAATCTCTGATGATATTTCTGGAATAAAAAATTACAGAGCAACCGTTAACGATAAATGGATACTTATGGAGTATGATGCAAAGACACAAACACTTATTCATGATTTTAATGACGAGATCATCACAGACACAAAAAGTAATTTAAAAATCATTGTAACCGATAATGTTGGAAATAGTTCTACATTTGAAACAACCTTTTACAGAAAATAACACCTTATCAATTTGAAATCAATTAGCGCATACAAAATCCTACTGCTTTTTATAATTTTACCAATACTTGCTTTAGGACAATCGGCGACCCTACGAGGCATAGTTCTCAACGAACTTAATGCCCCTTTAGAGAGCGTTAATGTTGTTTCAGACGTTTATGGGACAACGACTAACAGCAATGGATTTTATAGCTTAAAAATCCCAGCGAATACTAATGTCAAAATTATATTTTCTCATGTAAACTATAAAAATGTTGAGGCATCATTTAACTTAAAAAATGGCGAAGAATTTGAATTTAACCCTGTTTTAAAAAGCAACTATGAGCAGATAGAAACGGTGATTATTACAGGTTCTAAACGGAAAGAATTAGAAGGCATCACAACAATTTCTCCTCAAATTATACGCACAATAAAAGGTGCACAACCAGGCGTAGAGAATTTATTAAAAACACTTCCTGGTGTAAATATTTCAAATGAATTAAGCACTCAATACGCTGTGAGAGGTGGAAATTTTGACGAAAACCTTGTGTATGTTAATGAGATAGAAGTGTACCGCCCGTTTTTAGTGCGTTCAGGCCAACAAGAAGGTCTTAGTTTCGTTAACTCTGATATGGTACAAAATTTAGATTTTTCAGCGGGTGGATTTCAAGCAAAGTATGGCGATAAGTTATCTTCCGTTTTAGATATAACTTACAGGGCTCCAATAAAATTTGGAGTGCAAGCTGATTTAAGTTTATTAGGCGGTAGTCTTACTGCTGAAAGTGTGAGTAAAGACTCTAAGTTTTCAGCATTAATTGGTCTTCGCTATAGAGATAACAGTTTGTTGGTTGAATCGAAAGAGACCCAAACTAATTTTAGGCCAAAATTTGCAGACATTCAAACCTATCTCACCTACAAGTTTACTGATAAGTTTCATTTGAGTTTTTTAGGTAATTTAGCAATTAACGATTATAATTATCAACCTCAAACTCGTCAAACGAACTTTGGAACCTTACAGAACCCAATAGCTCTCTTGGTGTTTTATCAAGGGCAGGAAAATGACAGCTACAAAACGTATTTCGGAGCCTTTAAAGGGAGTTATTTTGCAACTGAAAATCTAACCTTAAAACTGTTCGCCTCAACCTTCCACACCACAGAGCAAGAATATTTTGATATTCTAGCACAATACCGTTTAGGAGAAGTGAATAGTAATATCGGAGATGAAGATTTGGGAGAAGTTGAATTTTCGGAAGGTATTGGATCACAAATCAACCATGCTCGAAACGATTTAGATGCCTTAATAACCAATGTAGAACACAAAGGACACTTAAAATCTGGAGATCATAATTTTGAATGGTCTGTGAAATATACACACGAAGATATTCGCGATCGTATTGTGGAATGGGAAGTGATTGATTCTGCTGGATTTTCTATAAACCCACCAAATTTAGAAGGTTTTAACGATCAACCTTATACACCGTATGAAGGCCCTTTAGCTCCCTTTAAAAACATTCGAGCCACAAATAAAACACAGCTAAATCGCGTGCAAGCCTACGGACAATGGGACGTTAGAACCATGCTTGGAAATCATGAAGTATATGCTAATGCAGGCATACGCTATCATCAATGGTCTGTTCAAGGCGGTGGTATAGAAAATAGCTCACAATCTGTTGTGAGCCCTAGAATACAATTGGCAATAAAACCTGATTGGAATAAAGATATGTTGTTCCGTTTGAGTGGCGGATTGTATTATCAACCACCATTTTACAGAGAACTTAGGGATAGTAACGGAAGTGTCAATAGTAATGTCAAGGCTCAACAATCTTTTCATTTAGTGCTTTCCAACGACTATAGTTTTAAAATGTGGGACCGTCCTTTCAAACTCATTTCAG